>VAPR01000508.1_pt1 | contig 25225 bp, 21 predicted proteins | sample 3380701 | NCBI WGS metagenome assembly VAPR01 (sample SAMN11536904, study PRJNA540576) | hot springs metagenome | isolation source: hot spring wet sediment | place: Spain: Lobios | collected 2014-01 | reverse complement strand
AGGAGCCTAGACCGCAGCGGGAGGAGGGGTTCTTGGAGGCGCAGTGGGTGCCGGTGGAAGAGGCGGTGCGCCGCGTCCGCTACCGCGAGACCAAGGAGGTTCTGCGAAGGGCGCAGCAGGCGCTCGAGGCTCAGGTGGTGGCGAAGGGGGAACGCGCGTGATCCCGGATCCCCAAGCCTACGTGGAGGATACCCTCCGCAAATACAGCGAGTTCGTTAACCCAGGTCTGATCAAGCTGTACCGCTTCGCCGGGGTGGAGACGGTGGAGTGGGAGGCGCAGGGGGTCGTGGTGCGGGACGTGCACGGCCGCGAGTACCTGGACTTCTCCGGCGGACCGGCGGTCTTCGCCCTCGGCCACCGCCATCCCCGGGTGGTGCGGGCCGTGGTGGAGCAGATTCAGCGGATGCCCATGTCGGTGAGGGCGATGCCGCGCAGGCCGGAGGCGGAGCTGGCGGCACTTCTGGCCGAGGTCACCCCGGGCGATCTGCGGTACTCGTTTTTCTGCAACAGCGGTGCCGAGGCGGTGGAGGGCGCGCTGAAGCTGGCGCGCTTGGTGACGGGCCGTCCTGGCTTTGTGGCCACGGAGGGGGCTTTCCACGGCAAGACCTTCGGGGCGCTTTCCGCCAGCGGCCGCGAAAAGTACCGGAGACCCTTCGAGCCCCTGCTGCCGGGTTTTCGGCACGTGCCCTTCGGGGACGCCGACGCCCTCGCAGAGGCCGTGGATGGTAGCGTGGCCGCGGTGGTGGTGGAGCCCATCCAGGGCGAGGGCGGGGTTCGGATCCCTCCGGACGACTACCTGCCCCGGGTCCGGGAGATCTGCGACCGGGCCGGGGCCCTGCTGATCGTGGACGAAGTGCAGACGGGCCTCGGCCGCACGGGCCGCATGTTCGCGTGCGAGCACTGGGGTGTGGTGCCGGACATCCTGACGCTGGCGAAGGCTCTGGGTGGCGGGGTGATGCCCATTGGCGCCTTCGTGGCGCGGCCCCACCTGTGGGAAGCCTTCACCCAGGATCCCTACCTGCACTCGTCCACCTTCGGCGGCAACCCTGCGGCGTGCGCGGCGGGTGTAGCGACCCTTCAGGTCCTGTTGGAGGAGCGCCTCCCGGAACGCGCCGCGGCGATGGGCGAACTCCTTCTTTCCTCGCTGCGGGAGGTGGCGGGCCGTCATCCCCGCTGGGTGAGGGAGGTGCGGGGAAAGGGCCTGCTGGTGGGCGTGGAGTTCACAGATCCCGACGTGGCGCTTTTGGCTTCCGCAGAGGCCATGGCGCGCGGCGTGATCTTTTTCTTCTCGTTGAACAGACCCGAGGTGGTCCGGCTGGCCCCGCCTCTCATCGTGGAGCGCAGACACGTGGAGACCGCCTGCCGCGCCCTGGACAGCGCCCTCGAAGCGGTCACCGAGAGCCTCGGGTTCTCCCTGTGACCGACGGATGGTTCCCCGGTCGGAGTACGAGGAGCGTCAGGAACGCGCCCGCCACCGGATGGCGGCCCTTGGGCTCGGAGCTCTCGTGTGCGTCTGCGGGCCCTTTTACGAACGCCCCGGGGACGTGGCGTACCTGTGCGGGCACTTCCCTCCCTTCCCCAGTTCCGAAGGTGACCGGGAGGTGGCGGGGATCGGTCACGCGGTGCTCATACTCGACCGGGAGCGCGCGATCCTTGTGGTGGACACGCCATACTACCGGGAGGACCTGGTGGTCGCCTCCGAGGTGCGGGTCGCGCGGCACCTGTGGCGGGAAGCTGCACAGCTCCTGCCTCTCAACACCAGGCCGGTGGGCTGCGTGGGGTGGGATCGGCTCCCGGCCGAGGGGCTTGAGGCCTTCCGGTCCGTGGGAGCGGAGCTCGTGCGGGCGGACGACCTGGTCCGCGCCCTCCGCAGGGTAAAGAGCCGTGCAGAGATCCAGCTGCTCCGGGACGCCTGCGGGTGTGCGAGGGAGGCCCTGCTGGCGTCCGCCGCCGCCTGCCTTGCTGGAACGCCAGAACGGGAGGTGGCGGCGCGGGGCACAGCTGCGGCCCTGCGGGCCGGCGCGGACTTCGTGCGCTACCTCAGGGTGCACTCCGGGACGTGGAGTGCCTGGGCTACCCGCTGGCCGCCTGCCACCGACCGCCCTCTTGAGAAGGGCGATCTCGTGCTTCTGGACGCGGTAGGGGCCAGGGGCGGATACGCGTTCGACGTGGGCCGCACGACCCTGGTCGGGTTCGACCTGCTGCCCTGGCAGCGCCAGATGCTTGAGGCAACCCAACGAGCCCTCGCCAGGGCGCTCGGTGCCCTCCGGCCCGGGGCCACGGCCGGCGAGGTGGTGGCGGCCGCGCTGGCCGCGTACGAGGCGGCGGGGCTGAGGGAGTACGCCTCCCCGTTCGTCGGACACGGGATCGGCATTGAGACCGTGGAAACCCCTCTCCTGCGGGAGGGGGGAGAGGACGTCCTGCAGGAAGGGATGGTGCTGTGCGTCGAACCCGGAGTGTACGCGCCCGGTCGAGGCGGCGCCTGCGTGGAGGAGGTGGTGGTGGTCGTCGAGGACGGGTGCGAGGTCCTGACCGCAGCCATCCCGAGACGTCTGTGGGAGTAACCCGCTGCTTGCGCACCCGCAAAGGTCCTGAGCACCGCGAAGATTTCGCCGCTCCCACGGGTCCCAAAGGCAGCACGCGCGCCGTTGAGCGGTCAGGAGCCGCCGAAAGCGGGTGGCAGCGAAGTTGCTCAGGGGATGGATAGATCCGGCCGGCGACCTACATGAGGGACCGGCAGAGGAGGACGGATGGCAGAGGGATTGCGCACGCGGGTCCTGGTCGTGGACCCTCACCCGATTTTCCAGGTGGGGCTCGAGACGGTTCTGCAGCAGGACGCCCGCATTGAGGTCGTGGGGCTGTGCGACAACGCGCTCGCCGCCCTGGAGGCATGCGCGAAAGCCCAGCCCAACCTGGTGATCCTCGAAGTTCACCTGCCGGGGATGAACGGGGTCGAGTTGTGCCGGACCATCAAGCGCGAACATCCCGGGACAGAGGTCCTCGTGCTCACCGCGGACGACCACGACGAAGCCGTGTTCGAAGCCATCCGGGCGGGCGCTACGGGATACATCCTCAAGGACATCACCCCGGAGAACCTGCTGCGCGCCATCCACTCCATGATGCGGGGCCAGACCATGATCCACCCGCGCATCGCCCGCCGGGTCCTGGACCGCCTCTCCTTCATCACGCAGGATCAGGAGCGGGGCGGCCGCCTTTACGGGAATGGCCTCACGGAACGGGAGATCGAGATCTTGGTGGAGGTGGCCAAGGGCGCCACCAACAAGGAGATCGCCAAGAAGCTGTTCATCTCCGAGAGCACCGTCAAGAGCCGGCTGCGGAACATCTTCCGGAAGATCGACGTGCGGGACCGCGCAGAGGCGGCGGCCTACGCCATCCGCAAGGGGTACATGCGTTAGGCTGCGGCGCCGGCTCGCACCCCCAGAGCACCACCGGCCTCGGTGACAACGGCCCTTCCGGGGGTGGCGCGCCCGTCGAAGGATCCGAAGCGCTCGACCCCTCGGACGTTGCGGCGAGTCCCAGGTCCTGGCAGAGTTCCGCCTGTGCTGGGATGGGAGCAGACCTACGACCAACCGAAGTGGACGCTGCGGTGGGCGTACCGTACCGTGGGCGAGTTCCGCTACCCGGTGCGCATGCGCGCCCGGTACGTGTTGGGGTGGCTCCCCCGTGGCCTCCACCCGAGGTCGATCTGGGATGCCGGCTGCGGGGCGGCCCAGCTGGCGTTTGAGCTGGCGCGGCGGTACCCGCGGGCCCGGGTGCTGGCCACGGACCGAGTCGAACGTTGGGTTCGCCGGGGCCGGGCGCTGGCTGCGCGAGTCCACCTGCCGAACCTCACCTTTGAGCAGGAGGACTTGAGAGAGGTGGGCCACCCTGGAGTCTTCGACCTGGTGGTCTGCTGCGACGTACTGGAACACGTGGACGACGACCGCGCGGCGGCCCGCCACCTCGCCGAGAGCCTCAGTGCCTGGGGCCGACTGCTGGTCCACGTGCCCGCTCGAGGCCGCTTCCAGTCTCAGCGCTTCGCCCTCCGACGTTGGAAGCAGCCGTCTTCGGTCGACCCCGCCGACCTCGAGCCCGGCCGGGTCCACGTCCGGGAGGGCTACACGCCCGCGGAGATCCGCTCTTTGGTGGAAGGCTGGGGGCTTCGGGTGGACCGGTGGCGGTGGACCTTCGGAGCGGTGGCGATGTGGGCGTACACCCTTCACGAGATCCTCGAGCAGCGCAGGCTCGCGTACTGCGGCGTGGCGTTCCCCCTGCTGATGGCAGCCGGTGTTCTGGACGACCTCACCGCGCACCGGGAGGGGGCGGGCGTGCTGCTCTCCGCCTCACCTGCGTGACCGATCGGCTAGGGCGGCTCCTCCGATCGGGGGTCGGGGGACACCCGCGCGACCCTATGCGGCCTGCCCGGGAGGGACGGGCTGCGGCGAGCCGGTCGAGACGACCATTGGACGCGATCGAGCGCTTCCCAGCGGGGCGAAGACCTGGTAAGAAGAGACCATACCGCACGGGAGGTGAGTTGTGGCGACGGCTGTCCGGTGGGAGCAGGAGTCCAGGGCACGGGCGGGCGACCGCCCGGAGACGGAGCGGTTGCTCGCCGCGGTGCGCGAGGCGGCCCAGACCATGATGTTCGGGCACATTCTGATCAAGGTCCAGGACGGGCGGGTCGTGCAGGTGGAGAAGACGGAGAAGGTCCGGTTCGAATAGCAGGTCGAGGAGTCCGTAGGACCGCCCCGGTGCGGGCGGAGCGGGACCGTACCAAGGGCTGACCCGAAAAAGACACGGGAGGCCTCCTGCAAACGCAGGAGGCCTATTTGTTTGCACCGGGGCGGGCGATGGAGCAGATCAGCGTGCGGACTTCGGAGTGCCGCAGGGTTGACGACGGTGGTGGCCTCGGACCCGTGGTGGTGGGCGACCGCGTGGTGTACGGCGATCGCGTGTGGAAGGTGGTGGGCATCTACCTGGTGTACGACCCCGCCACCGGACAGACGGAGGAGTACTGCGTTTTGAGCGGACTCCCCAATGGGGGGCTTTCGGAGGGACGGTGAAGGGAGGCGATGAGATGGGCCGGTGGTGGAGAACCCAGGCGTGGCTGGCGGCGGCTCTGGTGCTCACGCTGGGGCTTGTCGCCGCGGCGCAGACGACCGAGGAGTACGTCCTCGGGCCCGGGGACGTGGTGGACATCGTGGTGTTCGGCGAGCCCGCGCTGACCGTAACGGTCACGATCCGGCCGGACGGCCGGATCAGCTACCCCATGCTGGGAGAGCTGGAGGTGACCGGGATGCGCCCCGCGGATCTGGCCACCCGGATCGCCGAAGGCCTGCAGCGCTACATCCGACGTCCGCAGGTGACCGTCTCGCTGCGGGACGCCCGCGTGCGGCCCTACGTGTACCTCGTGGGTCAGGTGGCCCGGCCGGGTGCGTACGAGATCCAGCGGGGCTGGACGGTGGTCCAGGCCATCGCGTTCGCGGGAGGGGTTACGCCCCGGGCGGATCTGCGAAAGTCCCAGATCCTGCGTCAGAAGGAGACTATCCCGGTGGACCTGGAGCGGCTCCTGCTCCGGGGCGAGACGCAAGGAGCCCCCGCGGTGATCGGCGGCGACGTGGTGGTGATCCCGGAGTCGCCCCTGCGCAGAGTCTACGTCCTGGGCTTGGTCATGCGGCCCGGCGTCTACGAGATCTCTGAGGGGGCCCGCCTGCACGAGGCCATCAGCATGGCCGGCGGGCCGGAGCGCCGCGCGGCCCTGGAGGCCGTGGGACTCATCCGCCAGGATGCCCCCCAGCGCGCACGGCTGCAGACCTACGACCTGTTGCGGTTCCTGCGCAGCGCGGACGTTTCCCACAACCCCCTCTTGCAGACCGGGGACGTGGTCTTTGTACCCGAGACGCGCACACCGGACTGGGAGACGTTGCTGCGCGGTCTCAGTTTCATCTTCCCGTTCCCCTTGATCCGCTGGTAGCGCGGGAAACCTGGAAGGAGGCCGGGCCATGGAATTCTGGCAGTACTACCGAGTGTTGCGGCGCCGCAAGTGGATCTTCGCCCTGGTGCTGCTGCTAACCCTTGGGGCGGTCCTCTACGGGTACCAGCCGCCTCCCGCAGGGTACGCGGCCACCGCCTCCATCAAGGCCGAGAGCCCTGCCGCGGTGCTGTCGGTGCTTAACAGCCGGACGGTGCTCGCGGAGACTGCGAAGGCGCTGGGGACGAGCCCGGGGAGGCTGCACGGCCGGATCGTGGTGCGGGAGGACCGCGACGGGGGCTTGGTGCGCGTCATGGCGCTCGGCGACACGCCTGAGGAGGCTGAGAAGGTGGCCAATACCTTCGTGCAGGCCGGGCTGCGGGTGTACGAGGGGCTGATCCGCGAGGGCGCCACGCGCCAGCGGGAGTTCATCCAGGCGCAGCTCCGACAGGCGCAAGCTCGTCTGGGCCGGGCGGAAGCCGCTCTGGCTCGCTTCCGCACGCGCAGCGGTGCGGCCCTCAGCCCCACCGTGGCCGCGGCCCTGGATCGCACCCTGGCGCTGGAGTCGGCTCGGGACGCCGCTCTGGCGGAGCGGGCGGATGTCGAGGCACGCCTTGCGGCCACCGACGCTTTGCTGAGCCGGGAGCAGAGGACTCGCTCGGAGCGGGTGGTGCGAGAGAACCCCGCCGCGCAGCGGATCGAGAGCGAGCTGGTGGGATTGCAGATCGCGCTGAACGCGGAGCTGGCTGTGCACACGGAGGAGCACCCGAACGTAATCGCCCTGCGCACCCGCATTGCGCAGCTGGAGCAGATGCTGGCCGGGGAGCTGCGTCGCGTGCTCACCTCCGAGACCGTGGGCACCAACCCCATCTACGACCGGCTGCTGGGCAGCCGCGTGGACCTGCTGGTGCAGCGGGCCTCGGTGAACGCCCGCATCCAGGGGATCCAGGCCAGCTTGCAAACAATGCGGTCCCGGCTACCGGCGCTGTCCCGGAACGAGACGGAGCTCGCCCGCCTGACGCGGGAGGTGCAGTCGGCGGAGCGCATGGTCAGCTCCCTGCAGGACCAGCTGGCGGCCGCGCAGGTCAAGGAGCAGGAGGTCCTCGGCACCGCCAGCCCTCGAATCCTCGACACCGCCACCGCCTCGGGCGCGGCTGTCCCCTCGGACCGGACCACGCGCCTGGGCATCGGACTGCTGATGGGGATCGCGCTGGGGATCGGCGCCGCGTTCTTCGCGGACTACGTGGACACCACAGTGCGCACCACCCGGGACGCCGAGCGCACGGTGGGCATCCCCGCTCTGGGCACCATCCCCGCCCACAACCCGCCGGTGGTGGACGCCTACGCGTCCTTGCGGAACAACCTGTTGACCGCTGCGGGGGAGGTGAGGAGCCTGCTGCTGACGAGTGTCCGCCCCGGCAGCGGGACGTCCACGGTGGCGCGGAACCTGGCGGCGGCGTACGCCCGCGCCGGGGTGCCCACAGTCCTGGTGGACGCCAACTTCCGCCACCCAAGCCTCCCCGTGGACAACTGGGAAGGGCGCGTGAGCTTGGGCGATCTCCTGTCCGGCCGGGGAGACCCCATGGCGGCGCTGGAGGAGACGGAGGTCCCCGGTCTGTTCGTGGTGCGCGCGGGCAGCGCGCCCGAAGATCCATCCGGCCGGCTGCACGCGGCGCTGCCGAAGCTGCTGGCCGCGTGGACGCAGCAGGCCGGCATGGTGGTCCTGGACGGGCCTGCGGCGCTCCCCTTCCCGGAAGCGCTGGCGATCGCGCCCCACGCGGACGGGACGCTCCTGGTGGTTGGCGCAGGGCAGGCCATCGGGCCTGACGGACAGCGGGTGCGGGACCAGCTGGTGCGGGCTCGGGCCAGGCTGCTGGGGCTGGTGGTGAATCGGGTCTCGAGCCCGGACGACGAGACGTACGCGCTGTACGCGCGCTACATCGCCCGCCCCGGGCTCGCCGCCCAGGTGGCGGGCGTCGCTGCGCTGTTGCTGGCGCTCCTCGCGGTCGGCTTGGCCGTGGGTTGGTACGTCAACGCGCCCTGGTGGCAGTGGACCCGCAGCGCGCTGATCTCCCTGACTCCGGCAGTGCGGATGTAAGCGCGACGAGGCTTTGAGCTGAGGTGAATCGCATGTACGAACTGGTCCAACCGAGATTGGACGCCGCGGCACGGCTCGCGGCCACGATGGAAGCCCGAACCGCGCGGGTGGGCATCCTGGGGCTCGGGTACGTGGGGCTCCCCATGGCGGTGGAGTTCGCCCGTGCGGGCTTTCCCGTCACGGGGTTCGAGGTGGATCCGGAACGCGCTCAAGCCGTGAACGAGGGCAGGTCTCACGTGTGCGACGTTCCGGAGGCCACCCTGCGTCCCCTGGTGGACGCCGGTCGGCTGAAGGCCACGGTAGACGACGGGCGCATGAAGGACTGCGACGTACTCATCATCTGCGTACCCACCCCCCTCACCGCGGCCAAGCAGCCTGACCTGTCCTACATCCATCAAGCTGTGGACAGCATCCGACGGTCCCTGCGCTCCGGTCAGCTGGTGGTCTTGGAGAGCACCACCTACCCCGGGACCACGGAGGAAGTGGTGCTTCCCCGCCTGCAGGAAGCGGGGTTCGTGGTGGGGGAGGAGGTGTTCCTCGCCTTCGCGCCGGAGCGGTTGGATCCGGGCAACCCCTCCCGCTTCCGAGAGATCCCGAAGGTGGTGGGCGGACACACGCCCACGTGCACGCGCCTCGCGTGCCAGCTCTACGAACACATCGTGGACCGCACGGTGCCCGTCTCGAGCCCCACGGTGGCGGAGATGGTGAAGTGCTACGAAAACGTGTTCCGCAACGTGAACATCGCCCTGGTCAACGAGCTCATGCTCCTCTGCGACCGCATGGAGCTGGACGTATGGGAGATCATCGAGGCGGCGTCCACCAAGCCGTACGGGTTCATGCCCTTCTCCCCGGGGCCCGGGGTGGGTGGCCACTGCATCCCCGTGGATCCCTACTATCTGGCCGCAAAGGCGCGGGAGCACGACTTCCACGTGAAGTTCATCGAGGTGGCGGCCCAGGTGAACGACAGCATGCCGTACTACACCTGCTCAAAAGTGGTGGCAGCCCTGGGCCGCCACGGCAAGAGTATCCACGGCGCCCGCGTGCTGGTCCTGGGGGCCACGTACAAGCCCGACGTGCCGGACGTGCGGGAGTCCCCTGCCCTCAAGGTGATTTCCCTGTTGCGGAAGAGAGGGGCGGAGGTCAGCTTCCACGATCCCTACGTCGCGGAGGTGACGTTGCCCAACCCGGGGAGCCCGATGCGATCCATAGACCTCACGGAGGAAGCGCTTCGGTCCGCGGACGCAGTGGTGATCGCCACCAACCACCGCTGCTACGACTACCCGTGGATCGCCAACTGCGCTCAGCTGGTGGTGGACACCCGGAACGCCCTGCGCGGGATGCGGGGCCGGAACGTGGTTCGGCTGTAGGAGGAGGCCGTGACCGCGGGGATGGTCGCAGCGGGGGAACGTAGCCCTCACGGGCAGGGCGCTTTGCGTCCGGCCCTGGTTGTGCTGTTGGCGGGGTCGGGCGCTGCCACCGCCCTGGCGTACCTGGCGGGTGGGCTGCCTGGGGCTGTGCCGGTGGGCGCGGTGGCCCTCTCGGTGCTGGCGGCGGCGGTCGTGGTGGAGTACCGGCTGGGGGTCGTGCTGCTCCCGCTCGCCGTCCTCCTCTCCCCCGAGTTCGGGGCTGGGCTGGTGCGGGTGCGTTTGGAAGACCTGCTGTTACCGCTGATCCTGTTGGGCTGGTTTGTGCACTTGGTCGGCTCTCGGAGGAGGTGGGCCCGAACTCCGGTGAACGGCCTGGTTCTCGTGCTGCTGCTCTCCGGCCTTGTGTCCACCTCCCTGGGCATCCTCCGGGGTACCATTCCCCAACCTCCGTTGGGATTCTTCTTCCTGTTCAAGCGACTTCAGTACCTGCTCCTGTTCTTCCTTGCGATTCAGGCCGCCCGGGACAGGGACTGGGGGCGGTGGATGCTGGGGGCGCTGCTCGTGGGGTTCGCAGCGACCGCGGCCGTGGGCCTTTACCAGCGGCTCGCCTTCGGTCCCGAGTTCATCGTCTCGGGTGTGCGTCCGGGTGAGCGGGCGACGTTCGCGGCCGTGCTGGTCCTTCTGATCAGCGTGTGTCTCGGGATGGCCGTCTCCCTCCCCCGCTGGTGGCACCGGCTGGCGCTGCTCGGGATTGGCGTGGTGGGGGCCGTTCCCCTTCTCTACACCTACTCCCGCGGCGCGTACGTAGGGATGCTGGCGGCTGTGGCCTTTCTCGGCCTGCGCCGTAGTCGGGCGCTGCTGGTGGCCATCCTCCTGCTGGTCGCCTTCGCCTCCGCGGTGCTGCCGAAGGAGGTCCACGAACGGGCCTCCACCATCGCGGTGGTCTTCGGAGCCCCTGAGCGGACCACGCAGTCGTGGTCGGCGCGCCTGGGAGCCTGGCACCTGGTGCTGGGCCAGATCCTCTCCCAGCCCCTGGTGGGCTACGGCATGGGAGCCCTCCCCCTGGGCTGGATCGACAACGAACTCATCAAGGAGCTCTACTACGGCGGCGTGTTGGGATTGGTCCTGTACGTCCTGGTGCTGGCAGGCGTGTGGCGCATGTCCGCCTTCCTCGCCCACCACGGGCCAGAGCCCTGGACCCGTGCGTTCGCGTGGGGCTTCCTCGCGGGCTTTGTGGGGTCCATGGTGCAGAGCATCACAGCGACCAACCTGACGGCCATCCGGTCGGCGGGTCTGTTCTGGCTCGTCGCGGGGATCGTGGCCGGGTTGTCCGTCGGCTCCCATCAACTCCGCACGGGAGACCCGGACGCGTGAGCACACCCGTGGGTGAGGAACCAAGGGTTCAGCCAACCCTCCTGCGCAAGATCCTGGTGGGGATCGGAACCCTGCTGGCCGGGAACGCGGCTTCCACCCTCACCGCCATGGCGTCCTCCATGGTGCTGGCGCGGTATCTGGGGGTGGCGGAGTACGGCCGCTATTCCCTCATCTTCCTGTACGCCACCCTGTTTCAGGGGTTGGCGTCCTTTGGCCTGGACGACATCCTCACCCGGGAGCTCAGCCGGGGTCGGCGGTCGGCGGAGCAGCTGGTGGGCAACGCGGTGCTGCTGCGGCTGGGGGGAGCCCTGGGCGCCATCCTTCTCTGTTCGGTCGCGGCGGCCTGGGGGGAACGAGACCCGCAGATCGCGCGGGGCACCCTCGTGGCGGTTCTCCCCCTGGTCCTCTCCGCCGTGTACGTCCCGCTGTGGTCGGTCCTCGCGTCCCGGATGGAATACCCGCTGCGGGAGGCCATCGTGGTGGGCTCTCGGGTGGCGGAGCTCTTGCTGCTGGTGGCCTGCGCGTGGGCCGGCGCGGGTCTGCTCACCCTGGTGGGTGTTGCAGCCCTGGCGCAGAGCGTCCCTCTGGCGCTGACTCTGTGGCTGGTTCGCCCCCGGGTGAGGTGGAACCTCCGGTGGGATGGGAGGCTCGCGAAGGATCTGTTCGTGCAGGCGGCCCCCCTGGGGGTGGCCTCCATGGTGGCCCTCGTCTACGGCCGTGTGGACGGAATCCTCCTGGCGCGGCTCGCGGGCTACGAGGCGGTGGGGCTGTACAGTGCCGCGTACAAGTTCCTGAACCTGGCGTTGACGCTGCCCTACGTGGTGACCGCTGCGGTGTTCCCGGTGATGGCGAGGGTGGAGGAGGATCGGGCGACGGTCCAGACGGTGTTCCAGCGCGCCTTCGACTACCTCATCCTGACGGCGCTGCCGCTGGGCGTGGCGGGTGCGGTTCTGGGGCCGTCAGTGGTGAGGGCGGTGTACGGGCCGGGGTTCGAAGGGGCTGCGGCGCCGCTGCAGGTGCTCCTGTGGGCCACGGGGTTCATGTTCGCCGCCCGCACCTGCCGGCAGCTCCTGGTGGCGGGGGGACAGCAGACTGCCCATCTCGCGCTCCTCGTGGGCGGCGCGATCGCCAACGTGGCCCTGAACCTCTGGTGGATCCCCGTGGCGGGGATTGTGGGCGCAGCCTGGGCCACCCTGTGTGCGGAGGTGGCGGTTCTGGCCGCCAGCTACGGGATCGTGCGCCGGCGCCTGGGCCTCAGCCTGCAGTGGAGGTTTGCGGCGCGGGCCGCGGTCGCGGCCGCCGGGATGGCGCTCGCCACCGGTGCCTCGGTGCCTCTGGGGGCATGGCCCTCCGCGACCATGGGCGCAGGTGCCTATCTCGCCCTCACCGCCGTTCTGGGGCTGTGGCCCCGCAAGACGCGGGCGGTGCTCACGTGGGTGGGAATCCGGGCGGGTGCGCCGTGAGCGACGTGGCCGTCGTGGTGCCGGTTCTCAACGGGCGGAGGACTCTACCCCGGTGTCTGGAGGCGCTGGTGGGCCAGTCCCTCACCCCCGGGGCCATCTACGTGGTTGACAACGGCTCCACGGACGGCACGTGGGAGTGGCTGGAGGAGTTCGCGGCCCGAGAAACTCTCGTTCGCGTGCTGCGAGAGAGCCTTCGCGGCCCGGGTGCCGTCCGCAACGCGGGGATCCGGGCGGCCATGGCGGAGGGCTCCGCGCGCTTCCTGGCGTTCACCGACGCAGACTGCGTGGCCGCCCCGCGGTGGCTGCAGCACCTCCGGGAAGGGTTTGACCGGGATCGGGTAGGTGCTGTCACCGGCAGCATCCGCGCGCAGACGGGGGACAGCTGGGTTGGGAGGTACTTGCAGCTGGGGGCGTTTGACCCGGGCGAACGGGATCGCCTGGCTAACTCCGTGGGCCTGGGGGAGGGGATCGCGGGCGGCAACGCGTGCGTGCGGGTTCGCGCTCTAAAGGAGGCGGGCCTGTTCGATGAGTCGCTGCTCGTGGCTCAGGACTGGGAGCTCGGCTTGCGACTCCTCCGGGCGGGATGGTGGATCCGCTACCGGAGCGCTGCCAGGGTCGACCACCTTCACCACGAGCGCAGTGTCCGCGACCTTCTGGCCCTGGCGGCGAAGTACGGACGGGGGAGGCCATCCATCCTGGCGCGACACTTCCCGGGCCAGATTCTGCTCTCGGTATTCCGACTCCAGGTGACCCTGCGGGGCCCGCTCACCGCGAGCGTTCGGGTTTCGTCGCCCGAAAAGGTGGTGGGTGGGCTCACCGCCCTGGCGCTGTGGCGCCCCTGGGCCTTCGGCCTTCTGGCTGCGTACGCGGCCTACCTGGGGTTGCGCATCCGGTCGAGCGCGCGGGTGCGCCAGGTCCGCGGGATTCGCCTGTGGCATCTCCCCGGCCTGGTTGCGCTGCAGCTCGCGGAGGCAGCCGTGGGGAATGTGCAAGCGTTTCGAGATGGGTTGAAGCGAGGGGTGCTGTGTCTGTAGAAGGCAAGGCGGGACTTGCCAGGGCGCCGCAGGTGGCGGTGGTGGTTCCCGTATATAACGGGCGAGTGACGCTGCCCGGATGCCTGGAGGCCCTCAAGGAGCAGACGCTTGCCCCGCGCGCCATCTACGTGGTGGACAACGGATCCACAGATGGCACCTGGGAGTGGCTCCAGCGAGAGCAGGGGCGATGGGAGCGGCTCGAGGTCCTCCGGGAGGCACGCCGCGGGCCCGCGGCAGCCCGCAACGCCGGGATCCGGGCTGCCCTGGACCGGGCCGGTGTGGAGCTCGTTGCCTTCGTGGACGCCGACTGCAGGGCAGATCGTGGGTGGCTGGAGACTCTAGCCCGGGTCTTCGAGGAGGACGCAGTGGGCGCCGCCACCGGATGCGTGAGGGGGGTGGGCAACCAAAGCCTGGTGGGCCGCTACACCGCGCTGGTGGCCTGGGACGCGTCCCGGGCGGACACGCAGATAGGTGAAGCGGACTACACGGCCGTGCGGCTGGCGGGCTGCAACGCCTGCGTGCGCGCTGCGGTGCTGAGGCAGGTGGGCCTGTTCAACGCCGATCTCAAGATCTCGGAAGACTGGGATTTGGGCCTGCGGATCGTTCGGGCGGGCTGGCGGTTGCGATACGTCTCCGCCGCCGTGGTCCATCACCACTACCTGGAGCGGACCGTGGCGGACCTGGTGCGACGGGTGGTCAAGTACGGGCCCGGGCGCCCGGCCGTCCTCAGACGCCACTTCCCGCACCGTCTGTTCCTGCGGGCCGCGGGTCTGCACCTCTCCTGCCGCTCCCCCCTGACGGGTAGCGTGCAGCTCACCTCCCCGGATAAGATCACAACCTTCCTGGTCCTGGGGGGGTTCCTGCGGCCCTGGGTGTGGGCGTTGTTGATTCCCTACGTCCTCTACCTGGGTGGGAGGATCCGGAGGCTCTCCCTGCGCCAGGGAGCTGTGGTGGCGTCTCCCTGGCAGCTGCTGGCCATGGCAGGGCTGAACGTGCTGGAGTCCTACGCGGCTGCGGCTTCCCTGCTCGTGCACTCCATCTGCCAGGGGGTGTTCTGTGTCTGAGGGAAGCGGGAAGGGGCCGGTGGAGGTGGTGGTCCCCGTCTACAACGGGCTGCGAACCTTGCCCCGGTGTGTGGACGCGATCCTGGGGCAGAGCCTGCCCCCGCAGAACCTGTGGCTCGTGGATAACGGGTCTGAGGACGGGACGTACGAGTGGCTGCAGCAACGGGCGCGGGGGGAGCCGCGGCTGCGCGTGCTGCGGGAGAGCCGACGGGGCCAGGCGGCGGCCCGGAACGCAGCTCTGCGGTTCGTTACGGCCCCCGTGGTGGCGTTCACCGACGCGGACTGCGTCCCGGAACCCTCGTGGTTGGAGCGGCTCACGGAAGGCTACCGGGAGACCGACGTGGGGGCCGTGGCGGGTGCGGTGTTCGGGTACGCTCCGCAAAACCTGGTCGAACGGTATCTGTCCGTTGCCGCATTCCCCACGCCCCGGGAGCCTCGGGTGGTGGCGGAGTACGCGTTCCCCACCGTGGCCTTTTACACCGCGAACGTTTCCGTGCGGACCGATTTGCTCCGAGAACTGGGTGGCTTCGACGAAGCCATGCCACCCGCCGACGACCTGGACATCTGCTGTCGGATCCTCAAAGCGGGTTGGAAGATCGCGTACACGCCGGATGCGCGCGTGGGGCACATCCACCGCTCCCGGCTGGGGGCTGCCCTCAAGCGCTTCTACGAGTATGGCGCGTCAAGACCGAAGATGCTGCGCAAGCACTGCGCGGGCCTGCTCTACGCCCTGGTGGGAAGGCGCCAGCTCCTGTGGCGGGGCAGTCTCACGGGCTGTGTGAACCTGGCCTCCCCGGAAAAGGTCTGCCTGGGCCTCCTGGCCCTCAGCGCGTGGAGCCCTTGGGGTTTGGCCGCCCTCCTGGCCTACGGAGTCCGTCTGGGGCGTCGGGTCCAACAGGTGGCACGGAGGCGGGGGGTCGAGCCCCGGTCGGGCTGGGAGGTGGCGGCGTGGGCGGCTCTGCAGGTGGGCGAGTTCGCGGCGGTGAACACGGGCAGCTTCGTCGCTTCGATCCGCCAGCGGGTGGTCTGCTTTTGACCGGACGAGAGGGGGATGCTCAATGCGGGCGCTGGTGACGGGAGGCTCCGGATTCATCGGTGGGTACGTGGTGGAGCGGCTGGCGAAGCGCGGGATCGAGCCGGTGGTGTTGGACCTGGTGTGGCCGGACGACCTGGAGGTGACTCCCCTGTACTGTCCGGGCGACGTGCGGGACCCGGAAGCGGTGGCGGCCGGCATGGAGGGATGCAGCGTCGTCGTCCACCTGGCCGGGGTCCTGGGGACGGACCTCACCGTGGACTCGCCGGTCGAGACCGTGGACAACAACCTCATCGGGACCCTCCGGGTGTTGGAGCAGGCGCGCCGTCAACGGGTCCGGGTGGTCCTGATCAACGTGGGCAACGACTGGGACAACCCGTACACCATCACCAAGCAGGCGGCGGTGCGCTTCGGCCTCATGTACGGAAGAGAGTTCGACCTTCCAGTGACGGTGGTCAGGGCCATGAACGGCTACGGGCCCAGGCAGAAGGCCGACCAGACCCGCAAGCTGGTGCCGACCCTCATCTGCGCGGCCCTGCGGGGCGAGCCTCTCCCGGTGTACGGAGACGGGGAGCAGGAGGTGGACCTGGTGTACGTGGAGGACGTGGCCGAGATCCTGGTGCGGGCGGCGCTGGCACCGGAGCCCTTCCGGGGACAGCTGGATGCCGCCACGGGGCAGACCCTCCGGGTGAACCAGGTGGCTCGATGGATCCGCGAGCTCGTGAACCCGGACGTGCCCATCGCACACCTGCCCATGCGGCGCGGTGAACCTCCCCACTCCCGGACCGTGGGTAACCCGCAGGCGGTGGCCCAACACCTGGGCTACGTACCCCAGACCCCCTTGGAGGAGGGCCTCCGCCGTACGGTGGCGTGGTACCGCGCGCGATCCGCGGTGGCTAAGCAACTGACCGCGTAGGCGGCGAGGTGCCCTTGTGGTCAGCGTTTCCGTCGTGGTGCCCGCTCGGAACGAACAGCCGCGGATCCACGAATGCCTGAGGAGCTTGATGGGCCAGGACTACGAGAGAGACCGGTACGAGGTGATCGTCGTGGACGACGGTTCCACAGACCGTACCGCAGAGGTGGCCGCGAGCTACGGTGTGACCCTTCTACGCCTCCCCGGCCCATCCCCCGCCGGAGGGGCGATAGCCCGCAACTGGGGAGTGGCGAGGGCCCGCGGCGAGATCATCGCCTTCACCGACGCCGACTGTGTGCCTGCCCGGGACTGGCTCCGCAAGCTGGTCGGCCCCTTCCGGGACGAAACCGTGGGTGCCTGCGCGGGGGACGTGATCGGCAGCGGAGACTCCCTGGTGGCCCGCTACGTGGAGCGTACCGGCGCCTTCCGGCTTGAATCGTTCCGGCGGGTGAGGCCGTGGCCCATCTTCGTCACCGCGAACGTGGCGTACCGCAGGAAGGTCTTCGAGGTTCTGGGCGGGTTCCATCCCTTCCTGAGGGGCGCCGCGGATCTGGAGATGACCTGGCGCGTGGCCAGGGACGGACGCTTCCGGCTCGTCTGCTGTGCGGATGCGGTCGTGTACCACCGGCACCCCTCCACGGTGCGGGGCTTGTACGAGCAGTGGCGAGGGTACGGGGCCGGGCGTGCCCGGGTCGTGGCGAAGATGGGAGGAGCTGTCCTGAATGAAGGGTTTCGGCAAAGCGGCCTCGCGCTCCGCTCGGGCCTCCTGGTCCCGTTCCGAGCGCTCCGACGCCTGGCCGCGGTGGGCCAGGAGGGTTGGGAAGAGGCGGTGTTCCCGTTCCTGGACGCGGTGCGGGCTGTGGGCTTCGCGACGGGGTACTGGCGCGCGGCGTTCGGCCGGAGTCCAGAGGGGAGCTGGCGGGAGCGCCGAGGAGGCGAGGGCGAGGAGGGGCCGCGGTGAACCAGCGACGGGTTTCCGTGGTAATCCCGGCGTACAACGCAGAGCGCACCCTGGGTGCCTGCCTGGAAGCCCTGGCCCGGCAGGTCCGTCCCGCGGACGAAGTCGTGGTGGTGGACAACGGATCTACCGATGGCACTGCCGCCCTCACCCGGAGTTTTTTCGGTCGGCTGCCGGGCCTCCGGTTGGTGACCGAACCGAGGGCCGGCGAGGCCGCGGCCCGCAACCGAGGTGTCCGGGAGGCAAGAGGCGACGTGATCGCATTCACCGACGCGGACTGCATCCCGCACGAGGGCTGGCTGGCCAACGCCGTGCGGGCCCTCGAGGAGTGGCCGGAGTGCGCGGCGGTGGCCGGGGAAGTGGTGGGATACCGAGCGGGCCGGCTGGTGGAGAAGTACCTCTCGGTGGCGGCCTTCCCGACGCCGGAGGAACCCTGCGTGATGGACGGTCTGCGCTTTCCCCCACCGACGTTCTACACGGCGAACTTCGTGGTGCGGCGCCACGCCCTGAGCCGCGTGGGTCTCTTCGACGAGAACCTGAGGATCGGCGTGGACGTGGATCTGTGCGTGCGGCTGCTACGGGCGGGCTTGCGGATCGGCTACCTACCCCAAGCCGTAGTGGCGCACGTCCAGCGCGACTCCCTGCGCAAGATGGTCCGGCGCCTGTTCCAGTACGGCACCGGCCTGCCGCCGTGGTTCCGGAAGTACGCAGGCCCCGGCGTGTGGTTCACCCTGCCGGGCCGACGGACCGTCTGTGCCTCCTGGGTCCCCTGGCGGGGGTGGGTGAACCTTTCTACCCCGGACCGGCTCGTGCTCGGCCTGGGGCTAGCGACCGCCGTGGAACCCTGGCTTGGCGTGCTGCTCCTTGCATACCTGGCGCGGCTGGGGTGGAAACTGGTGCGCATCGCCCGGCGCCGCCAGGTTCCTCTCGCGGTGTGGGAAGTCCCCGTGTTGACGCTGCTCCACGTGCTGGAGTTTTCGGTGTTCACCGCGGGGAGCGTGGCGGGTTCCATGCGCCAGCGAATCCTGTGCGTGGTGTGAGGCGGAGATGTGCGGGATCTGCGGCGTCGTGGACCTGGGCACCCCCGCCGTGGTGGACGGGGCCGTGCTGCGCCGGATGAACGGCGCGCTGCGGCACCGGGGACCCGACGAGGAAGGCTACCACGAAGGCCAGCACGTGGCACTGGCCATGTGCCGGCTGCGGGTGATCGATCCCGCCGGGGGTTCCCAACCCATGGCCAACGAGAACGGGGCGGTCTGGCTCGTGTACAACGGGGAGGTGTACAACTTTCGCGAGTTGCGGTCGGACCTGGAGGCGCGCGGCCACCGCTTCCGGACCCGGTCGGACACGGAGGTCATCGTGCACGCGTACGAGGCGTTCGGCGCCGACTGCGTGCGGAAGCTGCGCGGGATGTTCGCCTTCGCCCTCTGGGACGCCGCCCGACAGCGGCTCGTGCTGGCCCGGGATCGCCTGGGGATCAAACCCCTGTACTACTGGCAGCGCGGCGGGCGGCTGGCGTTCGCGTCGGAGCTCAAAGCACTCCTTCAACTACCCGACCTGCCGCGGGAGCTGGACCCGGAGGCGCTGGATCTGTACCTCACGTACGGGTACGTTCCGGGCCCCCCCACCGCGTTCCGCGGGGTCCGGAAGCTTCCGCCGGGCCACGTGCTCACCCTGGACCGTTCCGGCCTGCGGGTGGAGCGCTACTGGGACTTTGTGCCCGCGGAGCGGCCGTCCAGGAGTCTGGGGGAGTGCGTGGCGGAGCTGCGGGAGCGGCTGCGGGAGGCGGTGCGCTCGCATCTGGTGAGCGACGTCCCCGTGGGAGCTTTCCTGAGCGGGGGGCTCGACAGCAGCACCGTGGTGGCCCTGATGAGCCTCGAGGGTGTTCCCCCCGTCCGGACGTTCTCCGTCGGGTTCCGCGAAGCGCGGTTCGACGAGCTCCCGTACGCCCGCCAGCTGGCGGAGCGGTACGGCACGGAGCACCGGGAGCTGGTGGTGGGACCCGAGGTGGCCGGGCGGCTTCCGGAAGTGCTGGCGCACTTCGACGAGCCGTTCGGGGACTCATCCGCGATCCCCACCTACCTGGTCTCGGAGCTGGCGCGGCGGCACGTGACGGTGGTGCTCACCGGGGACGGCGGGGACGAGGTCTTCTGCGGCTACGAGTGGCAGCGGCGGTACGAGGTGCTGAAGCTTCTGTACCGGTTGCCGGCCGGGCTGCGTGCGTGGGCGCCACAGCTCGCTCACCTTCTGCCCGCGGGTCGGTGGCGGCAGCGCGGGAGGGGGCTGCTGGCGGACTTGAGCCTGAGCCCGGCGGAGGGCTACTTGCGCCGCATGACGCTGTTCGATGCGTCCTGGCGGCGTGAGCTGTACCGCGACGACCTGCGCGCGGCCCTGGACGGCCACGACGGCCTGGAGGCACTGCGGGCGTGGCTTGACGCGCTGCCAGGGGCCGACTTCCGGAACCGCATGCTGTACGCGGACACCCACTTCTACTGCCCGGAGGACTGCCTGACGAAGGTGGACCGCATGACCATGGCGTGGTCACTGGAGGCGCGGGTCCCGCTCCTGGACCACGAGGTGGTGGAGTTTATGGCCACAGTACCCCCGGAGTGGAAGCTCCGCGGCTTCACCTCCAAGTACCTGCTGCGCAGAGCGATCGCCGACCTCCTCCCGCCCGCCCTCCTGCGCAAGCGCAAGCAGGGATTTAGCGTCCCTGTGGGGCCCTGGCTCCGGGGCCCTCTGTACTCGCTGGCGGCGGACTTGCTGCTGGATGGACGGGCCACAAAGAGGGGCTGGTTGCGGCCGGTGGTGGTGCGCCGGCTGTTGGACGACCACCGGGCCGGCCGTGCGGACCACGGACACCGGCTGTACGCCTTGTTGGGCCTCGAGGTGTGGGCGCGCCACTACCTGGACCGCGCACCCGCATCCACGGCCGCGGTCGGGGTGTGACCGTGCACATGCTGCTCCTGACCGAGTACTTCGCCCCGCACCCGGGCGGGACGGCCTACTACTACTACGAGCTGGTCCGCCGCATGCCCCAAGTGCGGTGGACGGTGGTGGCAAGACAGCACCCCCAGGCGGCCGGGTTCGACCGAAGACAGCCCTTCCGGGTCGTCCGCACGCCTTTTTTGCCCCTCCCGAAGGTTCGGATGGCGGTGGAGTGGCTCGCGCACCTCGTGGTGGGCCTGTGGATCACCCTCCGCGACCGGGTCGACGTCCTCCACGCGGGCCAGCTCTTCCCGGTGGGCCTGGCGGTGTACGCCATCCACCGCCTGACGGGCGTACCGTACGTCGCCTACGTGCACGGGGAGGAGCTCACCACCCTGGGCCGGGCCGCGGTGGCGGGTTGGGCCATCCGCAAGGTCCTGACACATGCCGGGGCCGTGTTCGTGAACAGCCGGTTCACGTGGGGACAGGTGCGGGGGTTCGGCGTCCCGGAAGTCCGGATCCGCCTCCTGCGGCCTGGTGTAGACCTGGTGCGGTTTCGGCCCGGCGACGGCGCTTGGCTTCGGGCACGGCACGGCGTGCGCGGCGAGGCGGTGCTGCTCACCGTGGGGCGGCTCATCCCCCGTAAGGGCCAGGACACCGTGATCCGCATCCTCCCGGAAGTTTCGCGCCACGTCCCGGTGGTCTACTGGGTCGCAGGGGAGGGAACGCCGGTGGAGCAGCGGCGCCTCGAGCGGATCGCGCAAGAGCGTGGCGTGCGCGACCGCGTGCGCTTTCTGGGGGCGGTCCCGGACACAGAACTCCCGGCCCTGTACCGCGCCTGCGACGTCTTCGTCATGCTCAACCGCAGGACGCCGGAAGGCGACGTGGAGGGCTTCGGGATGGTGTTCCTGGAAGCCGGGGCCTGCGGCCGGCCGGTGGTCGGCGGCGCCTCCGGCGGGGCCGTGGAAGCGGTGCGCCACGGCGTCACGGGCTACCTGGTCCCCGAGGGGGACGAGGACGCCGCGGTGCGTGATCTGGTGAGCCTGTTGGAGGACCCGCAGCTGCGCGAGCGGATGGGGGAGGCGGGACGGCGGTTCGCCGCCCGGCACGCGTGGGAGCGGCGCGCCCGGCGTGTGCAGGCTGTCTGCGAGATGCTTTGCGGAAGGCGCGTGAGCGTCGCGGCCCTGCGCGGGAGGCCCGCGGAATGGCCACCCTAGCCACGACGGGGCACGACCCCCGCGTGCTGGGGCGGGCGCTGCTGCGCCGCCTGGCCCGTTGCCAGCAGCCGAGCGGGAATTTGCGCGACCCGCTGACCGGTGAGCCGCTTGCGCCTTCGCACTACGCGGTGAGCCTGTTCGCAGGGGCCTGCGCCCTTTCGCGGGAGCCGGACCTGGAAGAGCCCGCGGAGAGGGCGGTCCGTTACTTCCTCGGGCTGCTCCCCTCGCTCAGGGGTGCGCACGAGCTGAACAACCTGGGTCTAGTGGCCGCGTACCGGGTGCAGGCCGCTCAAGGGAGGCCTGCGGGATTGTGGAAGCGGCTTGGGGGCTACCTCCTCCGGATGCCGTTCGCTTCGCTCGAAGGCCGGACCACGAACAACTGGCACGCCATGCGCGCGGTGTGCTTGCTCCAGCGAGGTCTGGCCCTGGACCGGCCTCAAGACGTCAAGGCGGCCGTACGCTGCCTCCATCACGACGTCCTGCCGCTCCAGGATGGGGCGGGTCTGTTCGCCGACTACCCTCCCGGGGGCGGGCCGCTCCGGTGCACGCCGCTCACCTACCACGCAAAGTTCTGCGCCATGCTCGCCATGTTCCTCTCGGACCTGCGCGAGGAAATGGCGGCCGACGCGCTGCGAAAGGGGATCCTGGCCCTGGCCAGGCTGTGCGCTCCCGACGGGGAGACGCTGTACTTCGGGCGGAGTTGCAACTCGCTGTACGGGTACGCCGCCGCCGCGTACGCCATGGGCGTGGCGCTGCAGCTGGGCGTGGTCGAGGGGGACGAAAGAGCCGAGGTGGCCTGGGCTGCTGGACGGGTGCAACGGTTCCTCTCGCGCCTGATCGCCCCGGACGGAAGTTTCCGCACGTATCCCACCCCGTTCGAGCGGGAGCGCCTCGGCTGGGACGACTACGTGGACCGGCTGGACTACGCGGCCTTCGCTGCGTTCCTGGCGGTCCAGACCCCGCCGCCGTCCGAAGGGCTTACGGGGGACGGCCTGCGCCGGTGGGAAGCGGAAGCGGCTGGACTCTGGGTGGAGGGAGACGACCGGCGCATTGCGGCCTTCAGTACGCGGGGGCAGTTCCACCCGGGCTCGTACCTCTTCGTGGACGGACGCTCAAGCGGGATGCAGGTCCTCACGTGGAAGGACGCGGGGCGCACCGTCATCCCCCCGCCGCCCCACGAGATGGGCGACCCAGTAGACCCCGACTGGGTCGGGTTCATGCCCGTCCTCCAGGCGTGCGGGCAGTCCTGGGCGGTCCGGGCGTACGACGAGGTCCACTGCTTCCCCTCCTCCGTGGGCGTGGCGTTGGTGGGCCGGGGACGACCCGTGACCCTGCACACCACCGCCACACACCGGGCGGCCCGGCGGGCGGAAGGAAGGCCGTGGCTGGGATGGGTGCTGCGGGGTGTCCGCCGCATGGCCAGGCAGCTGCGCGTGCGGCCGCCGGTCGCCTACCGGGCGGAGGCCCTGGCGGGCGCCGAAGTGCAACGGGCCCTCGTCTGGTTCCGCGAGGAAGGGTGCCTTGTCGCGGTGGACCGTTTCGACGGCCCGGCGGAGGCCGCCTGGGGCACAGTCCGGCTCTCCGTACCGGTCGTGCCCGCAGACGGCCTCCTTCGTTTCGACCACCGGGGTGTCCGCGGACAGCTGCGATTTCTCTTTGGGGTCGCAGGGCCCGCCGAGGTCAGGGAGGCTTTCACCAGCAACGGGCTCGCGTACGTGGTCCGCTACGGGTTGCGCGCGGGACGTGCGACTGTGACCGCGGTGACGCTGGACGATGCGAACGCCTGGTGTGAGGTCACAGGCCCGACGGTGAGGGTAGGGGTCGGGGATCAGACCGCGTGGGTGGATCTGGAGCGGCTGGAGGTTCGATGGTGCTCAGCGTCGTGATCCCATCTGTGGGCGCTAGTCGGGAGGAGAACCTGAGGGCGCTCCTCGGTGACCTGAGCGGCCAGACGCTCCCTCCCGACGAGGTGCGCGTGGTGCGGGGCGTGCGCCCCAGCGGCCGGGCGCGAAACGAGGGAGCGCGGGGTGCACGAGGAACTGTGTTGGTGTTCCTGGACGACGACGTGCGGCTCGGCCACCCGGGCGTGCTGGAGGCCATGGTTCGCTGCCTCACGAGCGTACAGCGCGCTGGGATGGTGGGCGCGGCACAGCTCCTCCCCGAGCACTCCAGCCGGTTCCAGCGGTTGGCCGCGGGTCAGATCCCCAGGAGTACTTCACCCGTGGTGAGCGTCCCCACCGACAGCGACATGGTGGTGACCGCCTGCTGCGCGGTCTGGCGCGACCTGTTCTGGGAGTTGGGGGGGTTCAACGAGGAGGTCGCAAGAGGCGTGGACCCGGAGTTCCGCCACCGGTTGAGAAACGCGGGGTGGCGGACGGTGGTCGCACCCGGCGTGTGGTTCTACCACCCCATGCCAGAAGGGCTGTTGGCGCTGTGCCGCACTTCGTTCCGCAACGGCCGGGAAAGCGCGAGCGCCGTGCGCCGGTTTCCCGACCTCGCCCTCGAGAACCCCGAAGGGCACGTGACCCAGTTCCGACCCCGCCGGAGCCAGGCGTACCGGGCGGCCCGGCACGCGCTGCGCCTGGTCGGGGGCATTGTGACCCTCCGTTGGATCGGCGTGGCGGCCCGGCTCTCCTACCTCGCCGGCTACGCCAGCGCGTACCTGTCCCCGGGGAGCCGCCCGCGGTGATCACAGGCTTCTCCTGGGTGCTCGGTCGCCCCTTTCGGGAGGAGCTCGCCCTGCTGCGGCGGGTGGAGCGCTCTCCGGAGGAGCTCAACAGGCTGAGGCGCGAGCGCCTCGCCTCCGTGCTGCGGGCGGTGGGCTGGCGAGAGGAGGACGGAGAGCCCGAGCAGGTGCTCAAGAACTTCGAGCCCGCCGATCGACGACACCTGGGGCCGGGCCTCGCGTGGGGGCGCCGCACCAGCGGTTCGTCGGGCGAAGCGGTGGTGGTGTCGGTGGACCGGGCGACCTACGCTCGCCTGCTGGCTGGCTTCTGGCGCGGCATGAGCTGGTGGCGCGTGGAGCCGGGAGAGCCGGGGCTGGCGTTGCTCGGCGCGGGCGGCTCGCCGCTGCGGCAGAGGTTCCTGCGCGCGAAGGACAGGTTGCTCGGCGTGCACAGGGTCCTGGTGGACGACGGGGAAGCCTGGGTTGCCGAGGCCCGCGACTCGCTGCAGACGCGGACCTTCGCGTACGTATACGGCTATCCCTCCGCCCTGTACGAGCTTGCGCTTGCGGGCCTGAGGCCACGCACCCCGCCCCGCGTTGTCGTGACCACGGGCGAGCCCCTGTTCGCCTTCCAACGGAAGGCCATCCAGGAGGCCTTCGGGTCGCCGGTGGTCGAGGAGTTCGGGTGCACCGAACTCGGGACGGTCGCCTTCGAGTGTCCGGCGGGCTCCCTGCACGTGTCGGCGGAGCAGGTGTGGCTGGAACAGGCCGATCGCCGGACCCTGGCCACCTCGCTGCTCCTGCGGCCGGCGCCGGTGATCCGGTACCGGCTGGACGAACCGGTGGCCGAAGAGAGGGAGCCCTGTGCCTGCGGGCTCGCCCTGGCGCGCGCCGTGCTTCTGCGTCGCGGTACCGACGGCTGGCAGCGGTTCGAGGAGGCCGCGCAGACGGCGGTGACCCGTAGCGGACTGCCTGCGAGGTTCACCGTGGACTTGGAAGGACGAGCGGTGCGGGTCCCCATCGGCACACCGGCAGCGCAGTCCCGGCTGCTCGCCACCGCCCTGGACCCTGAGGCGGTGGTGACACACGCGGACCACCTGCCCCGCAGGGCCGCGGGCAAGTTCTCGTACCTGGAAGGGG
>VAPR01000507.1_pt1 | contig 25305 bp, 24 predicted proteins | sample 3380701 | NCBI WGS metagenome assembly VAPR01 (sample SAMN11536904, study PRJNA540576) | hot springs metagenome | isolation source: hot spring wet sediment | place: Spain: Lobios | collected 2014-01 | reverse complement strand
CACCCACAGGTGCCTCGCTCCACACGCATCACCCCCCACGCTCAGCATACCACGAAAGCAAGATAAAGGGAACTGTAGTAATAGGCCATCTCGTAAAGCGGATGAGGACCATCCTCCCAGGCGTTACTGGCGATGACCCGGGCCCCGTGCTCCACCTTCACCTTCTCAACAACCTCACGGAAGAAGCAGATCACGCAGTGCTCGGGGACATCGTGGGGCCGTATGACGCGCGCTGGCTCAATGATCGCCTCAGGTTCGGGGTCAAACTCGAGGATAGGCACACTGATACTCACGGCAAGACTCCCCGCACGCAGCTCTCAGCCGCACTCCAGCGGTCCCTCGGAGCCCCTCACCGGCAATCTCCTCTCACTCAGCCGCTCTGGCGCTGGCGGACGCGGGACCTAGCGGTGGGTCCCCGGGGGGTGCTCCCACGGAGTGCTCCCCTGACGCAGCACCCCGTGGCTGACACGCAGGTACACCCCTTCGGCGGTGACACGCTCGACAAAGTCGAAGGGAATATGGTAATCCTGGTCGGCGAAGGCCCCGCCCAGGACGTGGAAGAACGTCTCGCCAAGGCGGTGCACGACGCCGATCTCCTCGCCCCCGCTATCGTAGACCGGGAGACCCGGCCGCAGCAGATCAGGCCCCGGCACGCTCGGCGGAAAGACCGGCGCGATGGCGGGACCGGCTTCGGGAACAGGCGCCGGCCGCCGTCGGCGCCAGAGAAGGCCGACGGCCACCACAACCAGCGCCACCAACAGCGCGACCAGCAGAAGACGACGGCTGCCTCTCCGGCTCATCAGGACGACTCCTTGGGCGTGGTCAGGCTCTCAGCGCAGGTCCAGTGCCGCCGACCGGTCAGCTGACCTCCCCCGCAGATCCGGTGAGCGGCAGGGCGACAAAAAATGTCGCCCCCTGGCCCGGCTGGGATACCACCCAGATCCGGCCACCATGGGCCTCGATGATCTCGCGGGCGATGTAAAGACCAAGTCCCAGGCCTGCCGGCCGCCCGCCCGGATCGTCGGTCGCCCGGAAAAAGGGTTCGAACACCTGGGTCTGCAGCTCCAGTGGGATGCCCGGCCCCTGGTCGGCGACGCTCAGCACCGCCTCGGTCCCCTGGCGCTCGGCCCGCACCACGACCGTGCTCCCCGGTGGGGCGTGCCGGAAAGCATTGCTCAAGAGATTGGCCAGCACGCTCTCCAGCCGCTCGGGGTCGGCCTGAACGTTGAGCGGCCCCACCGCCTCGACCACCAGCTGATGCTGGGGGGCCAGCACCGCCAGACGCTGGGTCCGCTCCTGAACCCACCGCGCCAGGTCGAAGGGGACCATTCTCAGACTGAAGCGCCCGCTCTCCAGACGGATGATATCCGCCAGGTCGCGGACCAGATACTCCAGCCGGGCCACCTGGACGCCGATAACCTCGAGCATCGGCCGGAGGGGCGAATCGCCGACGAGTCGAAGGGCGATCTGGATGTTGCCCTTCAACACCGCCAGCGGGGTCCGCAGTTCGTGGGTGGCGATGGCGACAAAACGCCCGCGCGCCTCCAGCGCCTGCTTGAGATCGTGGTGCAGGCGCGCGTTCTCGATGGCCAGAGCGGCCTGGTTGGCGTAGGCCTCGGCCAGAACCACCAGCGCCTGGTCTGGGGGCTCGGTGGCGAAGCCGAGGACGAGAACCCCCAGCGGTCCCCGACGGCCGATCAGGGGGACCGCCAGCGCGGTGGCCAGACCGGCCGGTTGGTCCAGCCCGAGCGTCAGGGTCGAGGCCGCGACGACCGTGCTGTGACCATTCTCAAGGATCTCGCGCAGGACCGGAGCCGCCTCCACCGGGACCACCGGGGCCGGCGTCGGCGGAGCCACGGTCGCCTGGGCATCGGCCCGGGCCGCCAGCGTCAGAGACGACGTGTGGGGATCGAGCAGCCAGACCAGCGCCACCGCCGCGCCCGTGCACTGTCGGGCTCCGGCCGCCACCTGGGGCAGAGCCTGGTCGAGCTCCAGCGTGGCCAGGGCCGCCGCCGCCCGGTTCAGGGCATCCAGACGCCGGGCCCGTCGCTCGACCTCGGCGTGGAGGCGAGCGTTCAGCAGCGCGACGGCCACAAACTGGATAAGCGTCTCGAGGAACTGCAGGGAGAGGACCGAGGGCAGAAGAGAGGCCGTCCACTGGACACAGACCACGCCCAGCACCTCGCCACGGGCCACCAGCGGCGCGCAGAACATGCTCCGGACACCGGGTGGCGGCCAGGACTGGCCGGTCAGCTGGAAGGGGGACCAGCCGCCGAGAATGCGCCGTGGCCGCAGACTGGCCACCACCTCGGCCAGCAGCGGGTAATCGGCCAGCGGGAGCGTGAGCGGTCCATCGCTCCCCAGACCGGCAGCGGCCAGCCGAACCAGGTGATGACGGACCGTATCCAGAGCGAAGACCTCGACGCGATCGGCCCGCGCGATCTCGCGCAGGAGCGCGGCTGCCCGGGCCGGGATCAGGGTCTCGTCTGAGAGATCGCCAATCGCGGAGTAGAACTCGAGGAGAGCGGGAACGGACGGGGAGAGATGGAGGGACGGTGTGCGGCGCGGTGCGGCACTCACCCGCCTTAACCTCGTTGGTCTCCGTAAGCGCCCCATTCCTCGCCTAGACCTCCGTCAGCCTTCAGGACCGCCGGCGGGCCTCTCCGGGCACCGGGACCCGGAGAATAACAAGAGACCATCGTACCCCTATTCATGCCTGGCCCGTCCCCTCCTGTCAACCGGCACCCTCCAGGCTTCTCATGCCGCCACCTCGCCCTGGCCAGGGCACACCCGAGCCCGGTCCCCTGACCGGCGCGGGGGCCCGTCAGGGTGAGGGGAGGCCAGACGGTCCAGCACTCCCGGTGACGCTCGCCACCGGCGAGAGACGCCACCGGGCCGGGCGCTCAGGCAGTCTTATCCTGAACCTCGAAGTCCTCGATGATGCGGTCGGAGCGGTCGATCAGGATAGGCTTGCGGCGTTTGTAGATCACGTCGGCGGTGATGATGACTTTTTTCACATCGCCGCGCGAGGGAACCTCGTACATCACATCGAGGAGCACGTCCTCGATGATCGTCCGCAGGCCCCGGGCGCCGGTCTTGAGGCGCAGGGCCTCGTCGGCCGCCGCCTCCAGGGCGTCGGGCTGGAAGACCAGTTCGACCTTATCGAGGGCCAGGAACTTCTGGTACTGCTTGACCAGGGCATTCTTGGGCTCGGTCAGGATGCGGATGAGGTCGGCCTTGCCCAGCGGCTCGACGTTGACCACAATCGGCAGGCGGCCGATGAACTCGGGGATCAGACCGAATTTCAGGAGGTCATCGGCGGTGACGTGCCGGAGCAGGTAGGAGGTCTCCTCCAGCTCGTCCAGCTCATCCATCGGGTGGGTACGGAAGCCCAGCGAGCGCTTGGCCCCCAGGCGGCGGGCCACGATCTTCTCCAGCCCCTCGAAGGCGCCGCCGCAGATGAACAGGATATTCTGGGTGTTGATCTGAATGAACTCCTGGTGGGGGTGCTTGCGGCCTCCCTGGGGAGGCACGTTGGCGATCGTCCCCTCCAGGATCTTGAGGAGAGCCTGCTGGACGCCCTCGCCCGAGACGTCGCGGGTGATCGAGGGGTTATCGGCCTTACGGGCGATCTTGTCGATCTCGTCGATATAGACGATGCCGCGCTCGGCCCGGGCGATATCGTAGTCGGTGGCCTGGATGAGACGCAGGAGAATGTTCTCCACGTCCTCGCCGACGTAGCCGGCCTCGGTCAGCGAGGTGGCGTCGGCGATGCAGAACGGCACGTCGAGGATCCGGGCCAGAGTCTGGGCCAGGAGCGTCTTGCCGCAGCCGGTCGGCCCGATAAGCAGGATGTTGGACTTTTGGAGTTCGACGTCGTCGGACTGGAGGCCGGCATTGATACGCTTGTAGTGGTTGTAGACGGCCACCGCCAGGACCTTCTTGGCCCGCTCCTGCCCGACGACGTACTGATTGAGTTGCTCAACGATCTTCTTCGGGGTCGGGATCTTGGTCGCCGCCGGCCGGGGTCGCGGTGGCGCCTGCTCCTCATCGATGATCTCGCGGCAGAGTTCGACGCATTCGTCGCAGATATAGACCGCGCCGGGGCCGGCGATCAGCCGACGGACATGCTCCTGCCCTTTACCACAGAACGAGCAGTGGTACTGGCCCCGCGAGCCCCCTCTGGTCCCCGTCATCGGCTCCTCCCGCGCCGGTGTCACTTGGCCTTCTTGCTGGTCAGGATGTCGTCGATGATGCCGTAGTCCTTGGCCTGCTGGGCGTTCATCCAGAAGTTGCGGTCGGTGTCGCGGATGATCCGCTCTTCATCCTGGCCGGTGTGCTTGACCAGGATCTGGTTGATCAGCGTCCGCAGGCGCAGGATCTCTCGCGCCTGAATCTCGACGTCCACCGCCTGGCCAGTGGCCCCGCCCCACGGCTGGTGCAGCATCACCGTGGCGTGCGGCAGGGCGAACCGCTTGCCCTTGGCCCCGGCGGCCAGCAGCACGCTGGCCATGCTGGCGGCGATGCCGACGCAGATGGTCGAGACATCCGGCCGGATGAGCTGCATCGTATCGTAGATGGCCAGCCCGGCCGTGATCACGCCACCCGGCGAGTGGATGTACATGTAAATGTCCTTCTCCGGGTCCTCACGCTCCAGGTACAGGAGCTGGGCGATGATCAGGTTGGCCACCTGGTCATCGATCGGCGTTCCCAGGAAGACGATACGCTCCCGCAAGAGGAGCGAGTAGATATCGAAGGCGCGCTCGACGCGCCCCGTGTTCTCGATAACCATCGGGATAATGCTCTTGGGCAGTTCGATCTGCATCGGACCGTTTCCCTCCTTGTCCACCCGAAACCCCACGCTCCGGCGCCTCAGGACGATTGCTCGCCCGCCGGCTCAGTCGTGGGCGGGGCGGCCGCCTCGTCCGTCGTGGCGGTCTGGCCGGTCTCGTCCGCGGGCGCCGATTCGGCCGTGGCCAGCCCCACCAGGAAGTCGAGCACTCGGCGGTGCCAGAGATCCTCGCTGATCTCCTGGCGCTGCGCCGGCTCCTCGAGGGCTCGCCGGACCTGCTCGGCCTGCTCACCGAAGGCACCACTCAGTCGCTCGATCTCGGCCGTCACCTCGGTGGTCTCGACCGTGATCCCCTCACGCTCGCCGATGGCGTGCAGGACCAGGTGCTCCTTGAGCGAGCGTTCGGCCCGCTGGCGGAGCTCCTGACGCAGCCCCTCTTCGGTCTGCTGGGTCAGGGCCAGGTACTGCTCGAAGGTCAACCCCTGCTGCCGCAGGCGGCGGCGGAGGTCCTCCAGCATCTCGGTGGCCGCCCGCTCGATCAGCTGCGGCGGCAGTTCGACCCGGCTGCGAGCCACCGCCTCGTTGAGCACCGCCTGCTCGAGCTGCCGGCGGGCCTGGCGCTCCAGCTCCTGGCGCAGCTGCTCCCGGATGGCCGCCCGCAACTGCTCCAGCGACGCGTAGTCGCCAACCATGCGGGCGAACTCATCGTCCAGGGCCGGCACCCGCTTCTCCTTGACGGCCTGGACGACCACCGTGAAGGTGGCCAGGCGCCCGGCCAGGTCTTTGGCCGGGAAAGAGGTCGGGAGCGACAGCTGGAACACCTTCCGCTGGCCGGCCGTCAGACCGAGGAGCTGGGCGGTGAAGCCCGGCACGACCTCCTCCAGGTCGGGAACCGGTTCCTCGTTGTCCGGCTGGAGCAGATAATCGGCGGCCACCGCTTCGGCGATGACCTCGCCCTCGCCCGACTGCAGGAGCGGCTCACCGGTCGGGCTGTAGAGCGTGGTATAGGCGCCCACCCGGACCACCAGGTCGAGGGTCAGCCGGTCGCCGGCCTGCGCCGGACGGTCTACCGGCTCCCAGCGGGTGAACTGCTCACGCAACTGGTCCAGCACCCGCTCGACCTGCTCGGGCAGAACATCGATGGCGATCGGCTTGAGACGGATGCTCCGGTAGTCGCCCAGTTCAACGGTGGGCATCACCGGGACCGTGGCCCGGAAGACCAGCGGCTCCTGCTGGACCACGTCGATGGTCGGTTCCCCGACCGGGCGGATACCGGTCTCCCGCACCGCCTCCTGGTAGGCCTCGGCCACCAGACTGTCCAGCGCCTCCTGCTGAATGAGCTCCCGCCCGACGAAGCGCTCGACGATGTGGCGGGGGGCCTTGCCCGGTCGGAAGCCCGGGATACGGACCCGCTGCGCGATCCGTCGGTAGGCGCGCTCGAGCGAAGCGGCGACCCGCTCCGGCTCGACCTCGACGTTCAACTGGACCTGGCTATCAGGGAGTCTCTCCGCCGTGACCTTCAACGCGCTCCACTCCTTTGCTGTCGGACAAGAGAAAGGCCGCTTCCCACACCGGAGTCGCAGCAAGCGCAGGGCAGCGGCCGCGTGTGTGGTTCGGGTCTGCCGGTGATTATAGCATAAAAACGGGCCCTGTTCCCAGGGCCCGTACGGCTGACGGGGGAGCGGAAGACGGGATTTGAACCCGCGACCTTCTCCTTGGCAAGGAGACGCTCTACCACTGAGCCACTTCCGCACTTCCCCCGCCCATGCGTATACTACCGAATACCCCTGCCTCTTGTCAAGACCGTCCGGCTTCATTCAGGGCGTCTTTTCCCCGTTATCCTCGCCCCGGGAAGGGTGTACCGGCCCCCCGCCGTGGCCCGACGCTCACGGCTGGCGGTGTTTTTGACCACTCTCCGCCGGCGCTCTGACGGCTTTCACCTCCCTGGTCGGGGAGGTGAGGCGACGATAAGGCGCGTGCGGACCACCCATTTCCTCCCCTCATGGGTAGTCAGGCGCGAGGGGACAAGAGACCATATTGCTCGCGAGACGCGATCACCACTTTCACACGGGAGGGGGCCCATGTCGTTGACGGAACGCGAAGCCTGGACGGTTATCCACGGAATGGTCCTGGGAGCGATTTTCCTGCTCGCCTTCGCCGGGGGGTTGGCCGGCCTGTGGAGCCTCCGCCCGGAATTCCTTACCCCCGGAGGGCTACGTGAGCGCATCCCTCGTCTGGAGATCGGCACGCTTCTGATGGCCATTGACGCCTGGCTGACCGTGATCACCGGCACCTGGATCGTCTACCCCTGGTACCGGGCGCCGGTGCCTGACAGCCCGCGTTCCAAGATACTTGCCAGCGAGGCCACCCGCCTCTGGCATACGTTGGGAATGGAATGGAAGGAGCACGTCGGCTGGCTGACACCTCTCCTGGCAACGGCGGTAGCGTTCGTTGTTTTCTACTACGGTCCACGTCTGGCGTACGAGCCCAGGGTGCGTCAGGCCCTTCTCGTGCTGTTCACGCTCGCCTTCATAACCGCCGGGATCGCCGGCCTCTTCGGCGCCTTCCTCAATAAAGTGGCACCAATCACCTGAGTTCAGGCTCCCAGGGAGGGACACCATGAGCGCTTATTCGCCGGAACCGAAGTCACCGCTGGGAACGGAGATGACCCCAGCAGGCGTTGAGACTCCCCCACGACCGAACGGACCAGCTGCGGCTGCGATTCTCGCGGCCGGGATCGGCGCCTGCGCCCTTGGCCTGCTCACGACTCTCGCCCAGGCGAGCCGGACGGTCGCCAGGCTCCTGACTTTCTCCGACGCGGTCGGCCCACTGTCGGGCAAGACCACCATCACCGTGGTTATCTGGCTGGTCGCCTGGGCCCTCCTGAGCGCCCTGTGGCGGGGGAAAGATGTTCGCTTCGAGCGGGTGTGGACGGCGACCGTGATACTGCTGGCGCTCGGCCTACTGGGCACGTTCCCACCCTTCTACGAACTCTTCTCGCCACGGTAGCCCCCTGTAACAGGATTGTGGGCGCCGCCGGCCCCCAGGGGACGTTCGGTTTTGGGGACCGCCGCCCTTCCTCAGGCGGCGGTCCCCTCCTCTGACCATGGCCGGTCTGCGAGGAGGGACCCATGCTGGGTTATGCGATGTCCATCGTGAGCGGCTGGCGCGTTGGTCGCACCGCCTCGGGTCTTCGTCGCCACCCCGTCTGGTTCCTCTCACGGTCGCTCGACCGTCTATGTTCGGTCGAGCCCCAGCCGGCGGCGGGCCTGGGTCAGGACCCTCTGCACCTTTTCGGGGGCCCGTTCGAGCGTGCCGTCGACCACCGTTAAAGTGGGCAGCCAGGCCGGGTGGTCGGGCGCCAGCTGGAAGGGCACGTAGCCCTGCTCGTGGACGCCGCTGCTGCCACGGCTGGGATCGCCCCAGCGCAGATGACCGAAGATCCGGCAGTAGCGGCCCAGGAGGTCGGGCCAGGCCTCAGGAAAGCCGGCGTGGACGATGGGCGTTACCGCGCCCAGAGCGTCGTACCAGCCCTCGCCGGTCACCAGCAGCCCTGGATGGCGCGCCCGCAACTCCTCCCGCAGCCGCAGGAGTCCGGCGTAGAGGTCGTAGCGGGCATCGTTCTCCCAGACGTGATGGGTATCGAGAAAGATGGCCCGCAGACCATAGGTCTCGACCACCTGGCCGATCTCCTGGAGGAGGCGCTGGCGCCAGGTCGGGGCGCCGGGGTTGAGCCAGGCCTGCCAGCCGTGGTCCTGCGCCCGGAAGGCGTCCCAGTCGGGGCGGTTGCCCTGGAAGACGAAGCCGCCGACCGAGACGATCTCGGCCGGGGCCCCCCATTGTTCGTAGTTTTCCAGGCCCTTATTGGCGCAGTTGGCCCCGAACATCGGCATCAGCACCACCCCCAGAGCCGCAGCCCGGGCCACCAGCTGGCGGAAGCCCTCGGGACCGCCCAGCCGCGGATCGGGCCGGTAGGTGCCGTAGTCCCAGTAGTACCGACCCTCCCAGCCGGGGAGAAAGGCCAGGACGTGCCGGCCGGGGACCGCCTGACAGATGGTCTCCAGGGCCGCCGCCATCTGGGCGTAGGTATTGAAAACGTAGCCGGTCCAGTGCATCCCGTGCAGGGCCACCACCAGGGCGATGTCACGGGCCCAGTCCGGCACGTCGGCGCGCTCCTCCCAGGGCTGGAGCCCGTAACTGGCCTCGACATGGCGCTGGTGGGTCTGCCGGACGGCCTCGGGGTCGGTCGCATAGCCGAACTCCCAGGCGGGGACTGTGACCCGGTCGCTCTGCTCGGGGCCCAGGTCTTCAAAGTCCAGTTCGAGGAAGAGCCGGTCGGACTCCATCGCCGGCGTGCCCTGGTAGAGAGTAATCCGCTTGCGGCGCACACGGCTGTCGAGCGAGCGGGCGTAGAAGACCCGCCCCGACTCCTCCTGGTAGAAGACCAGGGGCGTGGAGAGTTCGATAGAGGGGTAGGCCAGGCGGACCGGCTGGGCGGGCAGGCGGTAGGTGGTGCCGAAGGGGGTAGTGAGCGTCCCCGGACCAAGACCGGTGATGAGGAGTTTGACTCCACGAATGGTGCGGGGAAGGGCTGCGGCGAGGCGGACCGTGGCCGTCTGACCGTCGAAGGTCAGGTCGGCGGTCACGCGGCCGGGGGCCTTCATCTGGTTGCCGGCCCACATCAGGCCCTCCGCGACCACGGACCGGCCGGTGGGGGTCTCGATGACGGTCAGGCGGTCGGGGTCGAGGCCGTAGACGTTCTCGTAGGTGGCCACCCGGACGGCGATCTCCCAGGGACCGAGGCGGACAAATGGATCGCGGAAGTTGTAACTGAGGTGCTGCACGCATGCCCTCCACAGGGAGTTGGTTTATTTTATGGCACCACTGGTGAGGCCGCTTACGATGAAACGCTGACCAAAAATGAAGATTACAAAAACAGGAATAAAAGATAGCACAGTCACAGCGGTCAAGTTCTCCCAATGTATGCCGTACACGCCGAGTAGAACGGAAAGACCAACAGGAATAGTTTTCATCTCATCGGTAGTAGTAAAAATAAGAGCGACCAAAAATTCATTCCAAGAGCCAAGAAATGTCAGGATAGCGAGAGTAGCTAGACTTGGTTTAATGAGAGGCAGAATAATGTTCCACCAAATCCTGAGATCGCCACATCCATCGATACGCGCCGATTCAATGAGATCATTCGGGATAGATTCACAGGCATTACGCAGTAGGAAGATAGAGACCGGTAAACTGAAAGTCGTATAGATAAGAGTCAAGCCTTCGCGAGTATTAATCAGACCGAAGGTTTGCAAAATCGTAAAAAGTGGAATCAGCAGCGATTGATGAGGGATCATTAAAGAGATAAGAATCGAAAAAAACAACAACTCTCGCCAGCGCAAATTCAGTTTTGCAAAGCCATATCCTGCCAGTGAGGAAACAAGCAACACCAGGAAAACAGTTGCCAGGGCGATAACCAGGCTGTTAAAATACCATAATCTAAAATCCTGACGAGAAATAACTGTGTAGAAGTTTTCGAGAGTTGCCGGGTTAGGAATAAACCCAGGCGGGTAATCAAGAATACGATCAGGAGTCTTAAGTGCAGTAATTACTGTCCAGTAGAACGGAAAAAGAAATACCACTCCTAAGAGAGCATTTAACAGGTAGAAAAAAGTGCGACCATAAGCATCGCTAAAGAGTGGACGCATCGCTCCTCCAGTCAGTACTCAACACGTGTGCGGATAAAGCGTATCTGAAGGTAGCTAATAACGACAAGAAAAGCAAGCAAGAAGACGGACATTGCCGCTCCCTTACCAAGGAGGAAGAACTGGAAAGCCGTTCGGTAGATCCAGAGAACAACAGTCGTTGTATCATACTCAGGCCCACCACCGGTAAGAACATACCAAAAGTCAAAACCAAGATAGGAGCCTATAACTGAGATTGTAACCGCTAAGGCAAAAGTTGGGCGCAAAAGCGGCAATGTAATACGAAGAAACTGAATCCAGCGCCCGGCTCCGTCAATCGCAGCAGCCTCGTAAAGTTCTGCCGGAATCGACTGCATACCAGCCAGGAGAAGGACCATAGAATAACCAACGGTCTTCCATACTATCATTATAATCACACTCAGCAAAGGATACTCACCTAACCAGTTGACTTTTGGCAAGCCAAGCAGAGAAAGCAGATAATTAGCGATACCAACGAGGTCATTGTATATCCAACGCCACATCAACGAAGCAGCGACAAAAGATATGATGACCGGAGTAAAGTAAATAGCCCGTATGATAGAGATTCCCGTCACACGCCGGTTTAACAAAAGAGCGAGTAATATCGCCGGAACGAATATTGATGGGGTAACTAACAGAGTATAGCGTGTGGTAAAAGAGAAAGATTGCAGAAAAACATGGTCGTTAAGAGTTGAAACGTAATTCTTTAAACCGACAAAAGGACGCGGACCGAGTAGAGGCCACTCATGGAGTGATATCCAAAAGACCATCAAACATGGCAACAGAAAGAAGACACAATTGAGTAATATCGCGGGCATAACGAAGAGGTAGGGGCTCACCGCGCGGATGAGCGCGCGGTGAGCCGGAAGATAAGCACGTCGAGTAGTTTGCACTGATGGAGTCCCCACGAGAATAGTCTTGAAGCAATCTACTCGGCCAGAATCTTCTTAAGCGCCGTTTCTAGGTCGGTCAATGCCTGCTTGGGCGTCTTTCGACCTGCCAGGGCCGCCTGAATATTCGTCTGCAATGGATCGTAAAGACGATTGTACTTCGGTGTCCACGGGGCCCGCCCAACCTTGAGCGCTTCAGTGAACACCAAGTAACGCCGATCCTCTCGGAAGTATTTGTTATCAAAGAACGACTCGCGGATCGGAATAATTCCACTCTTCGCCAGGAACTCGATCTGGACAGCCTCTGACATTAAGAATTGAATAACATCCCACGATTCTTGCCGGTATTTGGTCTGAGCGAGAATACCAGCGTTATCACCACCAGCGAACGAGGCATGCTTGGCGTTTGGCTTGTTAGGACGTGGAATCAAGACAACGTTAAAATCAATCTCCGGCGCCTCCTTCTTAAATTGCGCTACACCCCAGTTTCCGTAAAGCCACATAGCGATCTTTTGAGCCTTACCGGCGGCTACAACATCGTTCCATTCCCAACGCCACATATCTTTGGGGGTCGCTCCGTGAACATGTATCATATCAACCCAGAGCTTCAGTGCCTCCTCGGCCTCCGGAGAATTAATAAGGACCTCTTTACCATCCTTGCTCAGAATATCCCCACCATTCGACCAGACGAACGGCATGAAGAGAAACATGAAGGCGCCGCCACTGGTACTGGCATAGGCAGTACCATATTGATCCGGCGCCTTTGTCGCTTGCTTTGCATATTTAACATAGTCGTCCCAGGTTACTGGTCCCTTCTCCGGATCAAGACCCGCCTTTTCAATTAGCTTCTTATTGTAAAAGAGAGCCGAGTTATCCGAAGAGAAGGGAACCTGATAGATCTCCTTGATAGGTTCCAAGCTCAAGCATGATCTTGCTGAGGTCGTTACGGTAAGGTAGGGCGTTAACATCTTGGGTAATATCAAGAAAAGCCCCAATAGAGTTAAAATATGGACACTGAATGAGATCAATACTGCACAAGTCGGGTGCTGTCTTTGTGGCTACCGCCGCTCCCAGCTTCTCAACAAATTGTCCATAGGGGACCGTTGTGAAATTAACCTGGACCTTTTTCTCCTTACCAGGTCCCAAGTTGTAGTTATTAGTCGCCTCCTTTAGGAATTCGAACCGCGACCAGAAGCTGAGTACTACCCGGGCGCCTTCGACCGGTGCGATAGTAGCCGTTGGGGTCGGCTGCACAGGTTTTGCTGGAGCCGGGGTCGGTGTCGGCATCTGCGCCCCTGGCTTGGCCTCTTCAGCCGGTTTAGCCGGCGCTGGGGTGGGCGTGGGCGCGGCCGCCGGTGCGCATGACGCAAGCGGTCCTACTGCGGCAAACGTCAGTAAGGTAGCCACAAACCGGCGTCGCGAAAAAGACCAAACCATTGCACTCCTCCAGGTAAAGTGCTACTGCAGCGCATTCAGACTCGGTTCCACTATGGGCACCGAGCCAGAATAGCCTTTTTGAGACCCTGTACGGCCTTGCCGAGCCTGCCATCGACGGTAAGCGTAACCCTCATCCTGAAGCGAATGGGGCCCACAAGACGCACGATAAACTAATCGCCCGCGTACTGCGACCGCCACCGGCTCCGCTCGCGATCGGACAATCCGGTCGATCAATAGCATCGCCGCTGTTAATCCCATATCGTACATCGGCAGTTCCACCGTGGTCAGGGCCGGACGCAAAAAACAGGCGATCTCACGATCGTCATAACCAACAATAGCGAGATCATGCGGAAGAGATAGCCCACATTCACGGGCCGCATCCAGCACTCCTGCTGCCATGACATCATTGCCGACAAAGATCGCCGTTGGGGGTTCATCTCGACTCAGAAGTTGCTTGGCAGCCGCATATCCAGAAGGCAGGTCCCAGTCCCCGTGGATAACCAGACCTGGATCGTAAACCAGGCCATAATCTTTAAGGGCACATTGATAGCCACGAATACGGTCATCCGTTGCCTGCCAACCAGAAGGGCCTGCAATATGCGCAATCCGACGATGCCCATGACCAATCAGATGCTCGGTCGCCAGGTAGGCCCCATAGTAGTCATCCGGCCCAACAAAATCAACCCCAACAATCGAAACCCGCCGGTTAACAAAGACAACAGGAACGTTTCTTTCCGCGACCTCGGAAGGTAGAGTCTCAACAGAGTGATGCCACGTATCGGCCAGAATCAAGCCATCTACTGCCCGCTCAAGAAGCATTGCCAGCCCAGCCTTTTCCTGTTCCGGGCGTTTCTCAGCACTGATTAATAACATTTGATAACCGCAGCGAAGCAGTTCATCTTGAATTCCTGCGACGACTAATGACCCAAATTCACTGGAGACATTGTCAACTATGACCCCAATCGTACGCGAACGGCGAGATCGAAGCCCTCTCGCCACAAGATTGGGATGATAATGTAAGGCCTGAGCCATCGCCCAGACCTTCTCCTTTGTCTCTGGACTGATCTCTGGGCTGTCAGCCAGCGCCTTCGAAACCGTCGCTAGCGAGAGGCCCAAGGCCTGCGCAATGTCCTTCAATGTTGCCGGCATGACGAAAAATATTTACTTAAACGTTTTCGGGAAGGAGTATACCCCGGGCCTCCACAGTTGTCAAGCCCTCTCCTTTGCTGATAAAAACCAGGGGCACCCACCCACGAGAACAAGCCGGGAGGAGAGACGATGGCGACTGCCGTTCCGACCCTCCGGATCGGACTGACCCCCGACCCGGATGACGCCTTCCTGCTCTACGGGATCGCCCACGGCCTGGTGACCCTCCCCGGCCACCGGCTGGAACTAGTCCTGGCCGATATCCAATCGCTCAACCAGCGGGCCGTCGCCCAAGGCGATCTCGAGGTCACCGCCCTCTCAGCCGCCGTCTACCCCCAGGTCGCCCATCGCTATCAGATCGCGGCCACCGGCACGGCCCTGAGCCAGGGACCAGGACCCGTCTTGATCGGCCGCGCCCCTCTGGACCTTGAGGCCCTGGCCGGACAGACCATCGCCATCCCCGGCCCCGATACCACCGCCTTCCTCCTCCTGCGCCTCCGACTGGGTCCTCTGGCCGCCACTCTGACGTTTCGCCCTCTCCCCCACGCCGCTATCCTGCCCGCCGTCCAGCAGGGGACAGTGGCCGCTGGACTCCTCATCCACGCCGGCCCCCTCGTCTACCAGTCCGCCGGCCTGACCAGCCTCTGCGACCTTGGACACTGGTGGCAGGCTGAGACCGGGCTGCCCATCCCCCTGGGCGTGACCGCCGTCCGGCGTGACCTGCCCTCTGCCCTCGCTCGCTCCCTGGTCCGCCGGCTCCGCCAGAGCCTCGAGACCGCTCTCGCCCACGAGACGGCTGCGCTCGCCTACGCCCGCACCTTCGCCCCCGACCTCGACCCCGCAACCATCGACCGCTTCATCCGCCAGGTCGTCACTCCAGATACCCTGGACCTGAGCCCAATCGGCGAACAGGCCCTGACCACCCTCTACCACCGCGCCCATCAGGCCGGACTCCTCTCGACCCTGCCGCCCGTGGACCTCCTCCGTCCCTGAGCGATAAGACGACCGGTCGATAGCCCGCCAGAAGACGTCGCGAGAACACCCCGCTGGCCCCGAACCCCGGTGGAGACCTCAGCCGAGCTCGAAGGCCGCGACCATGGAGACGGCGAAGAGGAGCGCCGGCGGGTGCTCTGGCCCGCGATCCGCCAGGCAGAAGGCGAGGCTCCGCTGATCCCGTTCAGGCCACGTCGCGCTCGACTGGCAACCCGGCCTCCCGCCAGGCCGTCAACCCTCCGGCCAGGCTGAAGACCGGCCGCCGTCCGTACGCCTGGAGCAGACTGGCGGCGGTGGTCGAGCGGTTCCCGCTCTGGCAGTAGACGACCACCGGCCGATCGGCCGGAATCTCGTCCAGCCGCTCCACGAGCGCGCCCAGCGGCAGGTGCCGGGCGCCGGGGAGGTGCCCGGCAGCCCATTCATCCCACTCCCGGACGTCCACCACGACAACGTCGCCCAGCCGTCCGGCCAGTCCGGCGGGCGTCAGAAGCGGCACCGTCGCCAGCTGGCCCCCAGCCGCCACCCAGGCGGCCAGATCGTCGCCGGTGAGGGCACCGGCAACGTGGTCCAGCCCGATCTTGGCCAGAGCCCGCACCCCCCGCGCCAACCAGTCCCGGTCGCCGCCCACCAGGATCAGCGGTCGGTCGTAGGGGACCAGCCAGCCGACCCAGGAGAGGAACGACCGACCGAGCGGGATGTTCAACGCCCCTGGGAGATGTCCGCTGGCGAAGACCTGGGCCGGACGGGTATCGAGGACAAAGGCGCCCTGGGCGAGGAGTCCGCTGACCCGGTCGGGGGTGAGGCGAACCGGCGGCCGCCTCTCGTTCTGGAGCGGAGGCCCCTCGCGGTTCAGACGCTTCATCACCGCGAAGTAGAGCGGCGGATCGGGCAGTCCAGCCAGGACCGCCGCCACGAAGGCCTCCTCGTCGGCGATCTGCAGGGCCCAGTTGGTCAGCCGCTCGTGGCCCACGGTGGACTGCGGCCGGGTGGCGATCGCCCGGCCACAGGCGGAGCCAGCCCCGTGCCCCGGCCAGACCTGGAGAGAGTCGGGCAGGGTCCGGAACCACTGGAGCGACCGGAAGAGGGCCCGGGCTGCCGGCCGGGCGCTCCCGGCCACGCGCGCCGCCTTCTCCAGAAGGTCAGGCCGCCCCACATCGCCGACGAAGACGAAGTCGCCGGTGAAGAGTCCCACCGGATGGTCGCCGACGGCCGTATCGGTCAACAGGAAGGAGAGATGTTCCGGGGTATGGCCCGGCGTGTGGACCGCCGTCAGGCGGAGGCGGCCGATGGTGACCGTCTCGCCCCCGCGCAGGAGCACCGCCCCGGCGGCAGCGGCGTAGGTGTACTGCCACGCCGCATCGCCGGCCGCCGAGAGGTAAAGCCGGGCCCCGGTCCGGGCAGCCAGGTCCCGCGCCCCGGAGAGGAAATCGGCGTGGATGTGGGTCTCGGTGACGGCCACGATCCGCAGCCCGGCCGCCCGGGCGGCCTGGAGGTACCGGTCGGTATCGCGGGTCGGGTCGATGACAATGGCCTCACCGGCGGCCGGACACCCCACCAGGTAACTCACCTGAGCCAGGTCTTCATCATCCAAACGCTGGAAGATCACGGGTTCGCCTCCTTGTGCGGTCCACCGAGCGCGGCCGGCCCGGGCCACCGCCGCGTCGAAGCCGCCGGCCGCCGGTCGAGAACGGCCCGATCCCAGCCGTGGCCGAAGAAACTGTTCCCTTTGATGAAAATATAACTATGTGGTAGTATAAAGACCGGCCAGGCCCCTGTCAAGCCCGGCCGGCGCCGGGCCTTCCGGCGGTCGATCTCCTGCCCAGCCCGGGCGTCGTTCCACCTGGTCCAGCCTGACCAGCCGCCTCCAGAGGCGAAAGATCGGCCGGATACCGCCGGGGTAAGACCCCGCTCCCGGCCGGAGGGTCCGGTGACAGGGGTCGGGCCGCTGCCGTATACATGACCGGTGGGAAGCCAGCCCCCGGCTGCAGGAGGTGAGCCATCGATGAGGCAGCGTCTGCCCTCCGAGGTCCTTACCCTTATCGCCGAGCGCTTCCGCGCGCTGGGCGAACCGGCCCGCCTTCAGATCCTGGACGCCCTGCGCGACGGTGAGAAGACCGTGACCGACCTCCAGGCCGAGACCGGCCTCAAGCAGGCCAATCTCTCCAAGCACCTGCAGGTCCTCTACGCCCTGGGCTTCGTCGACCGCCGCAAAGAGGGGCTCAACGTCTACTACCGCCTGGCCGACGACGGCATCCTGCAACTCTGCCACCTGATGTGCGACCGGCTCCGCCTGGAGACCGACCGCCGCCGGGCTGTCCTGGAGCGCCTGACCGCGGAGGGTGTGGCCTGAAGGGATTTCCCAGACCCGGCCCCTGTGGTAGCATGGAGCGGGCGGCCAGGCCGCTGCACTCCCTGCGTCCAAGGAGCGTCTGATGAGCGCACCGCAGCCACGGCTTGTCATACCCCCCGGCCCCTTTGCGCCGACCTGGGAGTCGCTGGAGCGCTACACCGTTCCCGAGTGGTACCTCGACGCCAAGTTCGGCATCTTCATCCACTGGGGCGTCTACTCCGTTCCCGCCTTCGGCAACGAGTGGTACCCGCGCAACATGTACCGGCCCGGCACGCGCGAGTTCGCCCACCACCGGGCCACCTACGGTCCCCAGGCGCAGTTCGGCTACAAGGACTTCATTCCCCTCTTCTGGGGCGAACGATTTGATCCCGATCGGTGGGCGGCCCTCTTCCAGGAGGCCGGCGCCCGCTACGTGGTGCCGGTGGCCGAGCACCACGACGGCTTCGCCATGTACGACTGCAGCCTCTCGGAGTGGAACGCCGTCCGCATGGGGCCCCGGCGCGATATCATCGGCGACCTGGCCCAGGCCGTCCGGGCGCGGGGGCTGGTCTTCGGCCTCTCCAGCCATCGGGCCGAGCACTGGTGGTTCTTCCATCCCGGCACTCGCTTCGACTCCGACGTTCGCGACCCGCGCTACGCCGGCCTCTACGGCCCCGCCATGCCCGAAGACACGCAGCCCGACCAGGCCTTTCTGGACGACTGGCTGGCCCGCTGTGTCGAACTGGTCGACAAATACCGCCCCCAGGTCTTCTGGTTCGACTGGTGGATCGAGCAGCCGGCCTTCGCCCCCTATCTCCAGCACTTCGCCGCCTACTACTACAACCGGGCGGCCGAATGGGGGCTGGGCGTGGTCATCAACTACAAACTCGGCGCCTTCCCCGAGCGGGCGGCCGTCCTCGATATCGAACGGGGCGCCCTGACTGATATCCGACCTCTGTTCTGGCAGACCGACACCTCAGTCTCCCACACCTCCTGGGGCTACGTCCGCGACCACGAGTACAAGACGCCGACCGCGATCATCCACGACCTGGCCGACATCGTCAGCAAAAACGGCGCCCTGCTCCTCAACGTCGGCCCCCGTCCGGACAGCACCATCCCCGAACCGGAGGTCCGGATCCTGCGCCAGATCGGCGCCTGGCTGCGGACCAACGGCGAGGCCATCTACGGCACCCGCCCCTGGAAGGTCTACGGCGAGGGCCCGACCGAGGTCACCGGCGGCCCCTTCGGGGAACGCGAGCGCCCGCCCTTCACCAGCCAGGACATCCGCTTCACCACCAAAGGCGATACGCTCTACGCCATCGTCCTGGGCCAGCCGACCGGGCCGGTGACCATCCGGTCACTGGGCTCTCATCTCAAGCTCTATCCGCAGCGGATCGGGACGGTCGAGGTCCTGGGCTGGCCGGGTCCGGTCACCTGGGTGCGTGAGCCACAGGGGCTGGTGGTCACCCTCCCGCCGGACCTTCCACTCGCCCACGCGGTGGTGCTGAAGATCCGGCCCCAGTGACGGGCCCTAGTCGGGCACCTCGACCACCAGGTAGAGGCCCTCGACGCTGACCGGGTAGGTTTCGGCCACGTAGGGGCCGCGAACCCGACCCGGCACGGGACTCTCGCCGGCCGCCAGCAGCCTCTGCCCGCTCTCGACGCTGACCGGGTAACGGCGGGTGCGCAGCCGGACCGGGTCGCAGAGCGACTGGCCGGTGCGGATGTCGAACTCCCAGCCGTGCCAGGGACAGGCCAGGATGGCCCGGCGCGGCTCGTAGAAGAACTCGCCCGGTCGCCCGCCGCGCACGATCCCCAGGAGCAGCCCCTGACAGAGCGGTCCCCCCTGGTGGGGGCAGCGGTTGCGCAGGGCGTAGAACTCGCCGTCCAGGTTGAAGAGACCGATGGAGCGCCCGGCGACCTCGACGATCTTGCGGCCGCCGGGCGGGATCTCGTCGACGCGGGCGACGACGTATTTCATGGCAGGTTGTACAGACGACGGGCGTTCTCGAACAGAATGCCCCGCCGGATAGCCTCGGGAACCCGGGCCGGGAGAGCCGTGTCCGGCTCATCGGCGTCCCAGTGGGGATAGTCGCTGGCGAAGAGGATATGATCGACCATATCGCCGTACTGCTCGAGGAGGGTCAGGAAATGCCGCGGGTCGGGCGGCTCCTCCATCGGCTGGGTGGTCAGGTAGACATGCTCGCGGATGTACTCTGAGGGCGGCCGTTTGAGGTGGGGCACCTCGCTGCGCAGCAGCCGCCAGCTCCGGTCCAGCCGCCACATCAGCGAGGGAAGCCAGCCGAAGCCGTTCTCGACCGAGACGACCTTGATCGGAAAGTGATCGAAAACCCCCTCGGCGATCAGGCTGATGATATTGGCCTGCATTGCCTGGGCCGGGCCGATGTGCTCCTCCAGATAGTACGAGGGCCAGCCGCAGCCGGTGACCGGCTGACCGTAGGAGCCGAAGGCGTGCGAGACCACGTGCAGGCCGTGCCTGGCGCAGGCCTCGTAGATCGGCCAGTACTTGCGGCGGCCCATCGGCTCCTGAGGCCGGCCGGTGAACTCCACCTGGACGAAGCGCTTATCGGCCGCCCGCCGCTCGATCTCGGCCACCGCCCGGGGTGGGTCCTCGAAGGGGACGACGATCGAGGCCCGCAGCCGCGGGTCCTGGTCCAGCCACTCGGCCACCTGCCAGTCGTTGACGGCCGTGGCCAGGGCGGCGTCCAGCGCCTGGTTCGGCTGGCGCCCGACCGGGGTGAGCGGGATGAGGATGGCGTAGGCCACGTTGTAGGGGTCGAGGTAGTGCTGGCGGGTGAAGCCCACCTCCGAGCCGCTCTGCCGGCCCGACGGCGGGCGCGCGTCGGCCCGGTTGGGCCAGAAGCGGGGATAGTAACTGCCGGCGAAGGGACGGACCCCGTAGGTCTCGATATAGTCGCGCCAGCGCTGGGAGAGATAGGGGTAGAGGTCCTTGATCGAGTCAAGTTCGTTGTGCAGGTCGCAGTCGATGATCGGCGGACGGGTCCGCGCCCGTGGCGGACGGGGCTGCGTCTGCGTGACGACCATCGGACGCTCCTCCTCATTCAGCGGGCGCCCGCGCTCACAGACGGCGGTAGAGCGCCCGCGCATTCTCGGTCCGGATCTTCTGCGCCAGCGCCTCCGGGAGAGCGGGGAAAAGCACCGTCTCCGGGTCCACCCCGTGCTCGTGCGGATAGTCGCTGGCGTAGAGCAGCAGCTCCTCCGCCCCCAGCTGGGCCAGCACGGCCAGCAGCGCCTGAGGATCCGCCGGCGCGTCGAGCGGCTGCACCGTCAACCGGACGTGCTGGCGAACGTAGGCCGAAGGGGGCTGTTTGAGCCACGGCACCAGCCGGCGCAGGTTGCGCCACTCTTTGTCAAAGCGCCAGAGGTGCGGCGGCAGCCAGGTCACCCCCGACTCCAGCAGAACCACCTTGACGGTGGGGAAAAGATCGAAGACCCCTTCGCAGACGATGCTGGTCAGCTGTGAAGCGAAGACCTGGGCCATGCCGGCGTACTCTTCGAAATAGTACGAGGGCCAGCCCGAGGGGGTCGGCGGGGTGCCCGGCGCCCCGCCGAAGTGAATAGCCGCCACCAGGTCGTGCCGGGCGATGGCCTCCCACAGCGGATGATAGATCCGGTTGCCGTAGGGGAAATACGAGCGAGCCGGCAGGAGGACCTGAACGAAGCCGGGATGCTGAGCCACCCGGTCGATCTCCTGGGCCGCCAGCTGCGGGATCTGGCAGGGAACAACGATCGAGGCCCGCAGGCGCGGCTCTTTCGCCAGCCACTCCTCGGCCAGCCAGTCGTTGACCGCCCGGGCCAGCGCCACCGCGGCGTCGGGGTTGTGCAGGCTGTCGATGGCGTAGGTGCAGACCAGGATACCCACCTCGACGTTCAGCGGATCGAGCACCTGGGCCCGGAGCAGCTCCAGACTCGACCCGGCCGGCCCCTGGGGCGGGAGGCTGCCGGGACGGGCGGCCACCGGCGACTGCGGGGGATAGTAGGTGTCGATGGGGCCTTTGAAGCGGGTGTGGGTGATGTGCTCGACCCAGTAGGGCGGAAGATAGGGGAAAAGGGCCTCGACCGTGGGCACCTCGGCGTGGAGATCGCAGTCGATGACCGGAGGACGCTGACCTGTCCGGACCTCCGGTGTCGCCATCTCCGTCTGCACCGGGCCTCCCTCCTCCCGATGGCCGGGTCAGTAGACGACCACGCTCCGGGCGACCTCGCCGCGCCGCAAAAGCTCGAAGGCGGTGTTGATCTCGTCCAGGCCGAGCCGCCGGCTGATGAGCTCGCGCAGTTTGATCCGCCCCTCCATAAACAGGTCGACCAGCATGGGGAGATCGACCCGCTGCCGGGCGCCGCCGAACGAACTGCCGGTCAGCACCCGCTCCTGGACCAGCAGTTGCGGATCGATGGCGATCCGTGTCCCATGGGGTGAGACGCCGATGACCACCGCCATGCCGCCGCGCCGGACCGAGGCCACCATCTGCTCGATGGTCTGGGCGCTGCCCACTGCCTCGAAGGCGTAGTCGGCCCCCCAGCCGTCGGTCAGGGCCAGAATGCGGGCCACCGGGTCCTCCCGCCGGGCGTCGATGACGTGGGTGGCGCCAAACTCCGGGGCCAGCGCCAGCTTCCGTTCGACGACGTCCACCGCGATGATCCGGCCGGCCCCGACCAGCCGGCAGGCCTGGATGACATTCAGGCCGACGCCACCGCAGCCGTAGACCGCCACCGTGCTCCCGGCCGCCACGTGGGCGCGGTTGAGCACGGCCCCCATGCCGGCCATCACCCCACAGGCGATGAGGCAGACCACATCGAGCGGGGCGTCGCGCCGGATGGGGACCACCCCCTGTTCGAGCAGAACGGCGTAGGGGCTGAAGGCCGAGACCTGCAGGAAGTGGTAGACCTCCCGGCCGCGCCAGCGGAAACGGGTGGTGCCGTCGAGCATCAGGTGGCGCGGCCGGTCGCGCAGTACGCAGAGATTGGGACGGCCGATGGTGCAGAAGCGGCAGAGACCACAGCTGGGGATGTAGCTGGTCAGAACATGGTCGCCGGGCCGGACGCGTGTCACCCCCGGCCCGACCGCCTCGACGACCCCCGCCCCCTCGTGGCCCAGGACGACCGGCAGCGGATGGGGCAGGGCCCCGGTGATGACGTGCAGGTCGCTGTGACAGACGCCGGTGGCCGCGTAGCGGACCAGTACCTCCCCCTCACGTGGCTCCAGCACCTCCAGGTCCACCACCTCGAGGGGGGCTCCGACCGCCGTGAGGACCGCTGCCCGAACCACGCTCCGCCCCCGGCTCCGACTGTGACGGCCACCCGGCCCGGTCAGTCGAGACCGCGCCCGCCTGCTCTACCGCCAGCATAGCCGAAACGCGCCCGGCCGTCAAGGGGCCAGCGGGGTCGCTCAGGGAACGATGATGGCCCGACCGACGATCTCCCCCCGCGCCAGGGCAGCGTAGGCGGTGTTGACGGCGGTCAGCGGGTAGCGCCGGCTGACGAGGCGCTGGAGATCGATCACGCCCCGGCGGGCCAGCTCCACCACCGCCGGGAGATCGGCCCGGGTCCGGGCGCCGTAGGAGCCGACGACCTGCAGCCCCCGCCGGACCAGACGGGTGTCGCCAGCGGAGCGGTGACCCCAACCGGCGCGATGCCGATGAGGACCGCCCGGCCCCCATCGCCGACCATCTCGACCGCCTGACCGACCGTCTCCGGCCGGCCCAGGGCCTCGAAAGCCACGTCCACGCCGCGTCCCCCGGTCAGCGCCCGGACCGCCGCCACCGGGTCCTCCCGGCCAGCGTCGACCAGATGGGTGGCCCCCAGGCTCCGGGCCAGGTCCAGCTTCTCCGACCGAACATCCACCGCCACCACCGGCCAGGCCCCAAACGCCCGCGCGATCGGAATCAGACTGGCGCCCACGCCGCCAACCGCCACCACCGCCACCGCCATCCCGGCCCGCAGATCGGCCGCGTGACGGACCGCCCCGTAGGCGGTCAGGACGGCGCAGCCCAGGACGGCCGCCTCCTCCAGCGGCAGATCGTCGGGGAGCGGCGCGAGCGCGGTGGCCGGCACCACCGCGTACTCGGCCAGCCCGCCCATCGAGTACATCCAGACCGGCTGGCCGTCCGGGCGCCGCAGCCGGGTCTGGCCGTCGTAGAGAACGCCACGCTGACGGTTACAGGTGAAGAAAAGTTCGCAGAGATCGTCGCGCCCCCGGACGCAGAAGCCACAGCGGCCGCAGGGCATCAGAAACGCCCCCACCACCCGCTGACCGACCGCATAACCCTCGACGCCGGGTCCCACGGCGGCGACGACCCCGGCGATCTCGTGCCCCAGGACGCAGGGCCGGGGAAACGGCACCTCGTTCCTGAGGACGTGGAGATCAGTGTGGCAGACGCCACAGGCCCGCACCCGGATCAACACCTCGCCGGTCCGTGGCTCCGGCGTCGGCAGGTCCTCCAGGCTCATCGTCTCGGCCCCGGCCGCCAGAACCGCTGCTCTCATGGCGCCCCCCTGGAAGCCAGACCCTCGGCCTCCCAGGCTGAGGATAGTCAGACCGGCCGCCGCTTGTCAACGGCCGCTCACCGGGGTCGCTCCTCGCTGGCCCGGAGAGCCGCCGCCACGGCGCACCCGCGCTCCATACCGCGAACGGTGCATTCACCGAGCGAACCGTCCGCCTGTGCTGGCGGCCGGCCTGGTGGATCGGCTATGATCCGGGGGAGAATACGCTTTCGGAGAGCGTCGGTGGAGCTCTGGCTGGTGAGCGGACTGGTTGTGCTGGTGGTTCTCGGACTACTGTTCTGGCGGGGACCGTTCCGACGGCCTCGCCCGGAGTCCGAGCGGCCGGCCGAGCCGCCACCGGCGCAGCCCACGCTGAGCGAGGCCAAGCCGGGCGATGTGGTCTTCGTCGCCGGCGGGCGCGACCATCTCGTCGAGGCTGTCCTGGACTGCCAGGAGGAGGTCGGGGGCCGGCTCACCCGCTGGCAGTGGCTGGTCCTCTCGGAGGGCTGGCTGATCGAACTGCTCCCCTACCACCGTTACCTGGGCCAGCAGTGGCAGGTGGTCTACCAGGGGACACCGCTCTTCGACGCCCTGGTCGGACCCGGTGGGGCCCTGCGACGTTTTGAGGCCCACGTCCGCGAGGGGATCGCCGCCCAGGAGCCGGTTACCCTCACCATCGAGGGGACCTCCTGGCGGGTCAGCAGCACCGGCTCGTTCCAGGCGAGCGCTCGCGGCGAGGTCTGGCCGCAGGGGCCGGTCTGGGCCGCCCTCAGCCCCGACCCGGCCGACAACGTCTACTTCACGCTGAGCCGAACCGAGGGTGCCGAGGAACGGGTGCTGGGTCTCTGGACCGACCACATCCTGCTCTACCGAGAACGTCCGCTGGCCGAGGGCGACGCCACCCTCTACCCGAGGTGAGAGCCGATGGAGGCCTTCCTGGGCCCGGCAATCCTCATCTGGGCCCTCCTGGCCCTGGGCAGCGCGCTCCACGCCAGCAGCAAGCGCCGCCACATCTCCGCCTGGCGGGGGTGATTTAGTCTTTCCTGCGGACAGACGAACTGCTCCAGCTGCAAGACTTTTTTCACCCACTCGGCCACCTTGGCGCCGAAGCCAGCGATCAGACTGGCGTGCTCGAGGTTGGCATCGGCGAGCAAAGCGGCCTGCAGGGTGGAGGCATCGGCCCAAATTTCCTTCAGAACTCGAGCGACAGCGATTGCATCGGACCGGCTATCGGATCGATCTTGAGCCGCGGCCAGCGCGTACGTCCCGGGCGCCAGGAATACGGCCGGCCACAGGAAGCGGTTGGGCAGGAACGCCGGGCAGACCTGGATGAAGAAGAGGGTGGTCCCGTACATGAGCATGGTGCTCCCCGGCTCTACCACGCCGGCGCTGACGGCTTCCGCGGCGGCGTCGCAGGTACCCACCGCCACGGGCGTTCCCTCTTGGAGCCCGGTCTCCTCGGCCGCCTCCCGGGTC
>VAPR01000505.1_pt1 | contig 25311 bp, 19 predicted proteins | sample 3380701 | NCBI WGS metagenome assembly VAPR01 (sample SAMN11536904, study PRJNA540576) | hot springs metagenome | isolation source: hot spring wet sediment | place: Spain: Lobios | collected 2014-01 | reverse complement strand
CCACGGCGGGCTGACGCCCGCCGCTCTTGGTTCCGCAGTCGTCAGTGTCCGGACATCGTTCGCGGTGCATGGCAAGCGCGTCTCTACAGAACCCACGGCGGGCTGACGCCCGCCGCTCTTGGTTCCGCAGTCGTTATGCGCCGGACATTGGTCGCGGTGCATTCCACGGGCGTCTCCGCACGAACCACGGCGGGCTGACGGTCGGCGCTCTTGGTTGCATACGCGACTCCGCCTGGTGGATGTGAGTGCCTCCTCCCGGTGAATGCTTGTGTCCGCTGGGTGGATGCGCGTTTCCGCCGGATGGATGTGCATCTCCGCGGACTGGTAGTGCCTGCCCCCCGCGTTGCGAAGCAAACATTTTGGCTGTCCCTGCATCGCCGAGCATAGATTTTGGCGCCAATGGCCTCGCTGACTATCGCTTCTGCTACCTACCGCCTGCATTGCCGAGCATAGATTTTGGCGCCCCGTCTTGCGAACCACGCATTTCGCCTTTCCCCATATTGCCAGGCACACATTTCGCAACGCAGCATCGCCCTGCACCAAAACACCAATGCCGAACCGGTCAGTTCGGCTGCGTCTGCTGTTTTCCTGGAAGCCGTAGACGACTAAGATGTTGGTGAGGCCGCGCGAACGATACCGTCGGCACCGGGAACGTCCCGCTTGGGAGCTGGCAAGGCGATGACGCTGCTGGTGAAGTTGCAACGAATGATTCCTAAAACAACCGGGCTGGCTGCAATACCGATCGAGGCAACGCTGTGCCACAGGAATCTGCCCACTCACCGAGCCTGGAAGTGGAATTGAAATATCCGCTCACCGATACCGCTTCGGTGGTCCGACGGCTGAACCAGCTCGGCGCACGCGAACTGGGGCTGGAACACGAGCAAGATATTTATTTCGCTTCGCCGGATCGCGATTTCGCGAAAACTGACGAAGCATTACGGTTGCGACGCACAGCGAATCGGCTCTGGCTTACCTATAAAGGCCCCCGCCTGGACCCGCTCAGCAAAACCCGCGAAGAGATCGAAGTAGAACTCAAGTCTCCAGCCGTCTTTGAACAGGCCTGCGATCTGTTGGAGCACCTCGGCTATCACATTGTGGTGGGTTTGTACAAAGAACGGCGGATTTACGAACTCGACTGGCGGGGTTACGCGGTGAAAGTGTGTCTGGATAACGTCAGCCGGCTCGGTCAGTTTGTGGAACTGGAAACGCGGGCCAGCCAGCCGGAACTGACAGCGGCCCGGCGTGCCCTGCAATCGCTCGCTCAGGAGCTCGGCTTGCAGCAGAGCGAACGGCGATCCTACTTGGAGTTGATTCTGGAACAATTGCGGCGGCTCCCACCCGATGACCTGTTGCCTCAGGAATGATCGCTCCCAGCGATCCACTTGGAACTCCACCTGGCCCCAGCAAATTTATCCGATGCTCTCTGCCTAAAGGCGACCGGCAGGTGATTGAGCAAGCGCAGGAGGCCCTAATGTCCACATCGGCGAGCTACATTCTGAGTGTTGGCGAAGTGATGGTGCGTAATCCCATTACGGTAACGCCGGAAACTGCCGTCAGCGAAGCGATTCGCCGGATGGCCGAACATCGCGTCGGCGCGGTGCTGGTGGCCGAGCAGGAACGGTTACTGGGCATCTTTACCGAACGGGATGTATTGCGTTATCTGGCCGGGTCTCCGGACTCCAGCTGGCTGGCGAAACCGGTGCGGGAATTAATGACGCCCAACCCGTGGACGGTTTCGCCGCAATCCAGCTGGGAGCAGGCCCGATCGTTGATGGAAACCGTGCACGTTCGCCATGTACCGGTCGTGGAAGCGGGTCGGCTGGTGGGACTGGTCACCGCTCGTGATTTACTGGACAGCTACATGGAATATCTCAATCGGCAAGTCGAGCTGCGAACGCAGGAATTACGTCAGGCGTGCCGGCAACTGGAGGAGCGGGATCAGGAAATCCGGTTGAGCATGACCATTGCCGGCCGAATTCAGAGCCGACTTTTGCCGCAATCGCCTCCGAACTTTCCCGACCTGCAGGTGGCGGTGGTGTATGCGCCGGTGGATCCGTTGGGCGGGGATTATTACAATTTCGCCGTTTCCCAGGATCGGTTTGTGGGCATGCTCATTGCCGATGCTACCGGCCATAGTATCCCGGCAGCCATGGTGGCGATCATGGCCCATACGACCTTTTTGAGTTGCACCAGCCAGGCAACCCAACCGGCAGCTTTGCTGGCGCAGATGAACCGGTATCTGCACGGCCTGACCGAGGAGCATTTCGTAACCGCTTTTTACGCGGTTCTGGATCGGCAGACCGGGCAGCTCTCTTATGCCAGTGCCGGTCATCCTGCTCCCTGGCTGTTTCGGTCGCAAACTGGTCAGTGCCAGCGGCTGGAGGCACGTGGTTTGATTCTGGGCGTAACTGCTGAGGCGAAATACCAGGAACAGTCGTTGCCGCTCGAACCGGGCGACCGACTGTTGCTGGTAACCGATGGCGTGCTGGAAGCGCGAAACGCCAGCAATGAATTCTTCGGGGCTGCACGGGTAGAACAAATCCTTGCCGAAATCGGGCGCAGCTCGCCGCAAAACATCGTGGCGACGCTCGCCGACACCCTGCGGCGTTTCCGCGAGCCGTTGCCGCAAGCCGATGACGTGACCATCATTGCGGCCGGCTGGCGCTAACGCAGGTCGTTTCCGGGCCGGTAGCTGATACGCCCATCCGCACGAATGGCCACGCTGTAACCGTTTTCGTCCACCATGCTGTTGGCCAATTCGTGAGCGGGCACCGGACGATTCTCCAGGGTTCGATACAGCTCCGCAGTCTGCAGCCCGGCTTTGCGACCACGCTCTACCATGGCTCGATGGTCAGAGTACGGCATGGCTGCACCTCTTTCCCTGTTGCGGACAAGTGCCCTGATCTTCCATCGGCGTGATCGCGCTGGTCTATTCAATTGTTCCGCGCTGACAGGCGACTGGCAAGCGGGTAATAACGATTTTTTCGGGCTGCTGCGGGATAGGAAGCTGCTATTTTCGCGCCGTGCCAAAAACTTTTCGACGCTGGCAAAGTTTTTGCACCTTTGCGCGAAGGGGTCAGGTTGTGTGTTTTGCGTCGAACGGTGTTTTGCGCGGACTGACAGGCACGCGGCATATCGGAACACTTATCCGATGTCGCCTGGAAGTTTCCGATGTGTCGCCATACATATTTCTCCAGCCGGCTCAGTCGGCGTGCACTGCGACCGGCGAACAAAATTCCCGCGGTGAACAATCGGGCTGGAGGCTCGGTCTCCCGGCAGTGGTGATTTGGCCGGCAAGGATACGTGATCATGGACGGCGGTAACCGTTACGAACGGGCCTTTGTCGCCTGGCTGCGGTTTCATCAGCTGCCTTACCTGCCCGTGGATGAAAGCCAGCGGCGAGTGGTGAACCGCCAACTGGTCAAAAGTCCCGACTTACTCGTTTACGACCGCAGGGGTCGTGCCTATGTGGTGGATGTGAAAGGGCGGCGTTATCCCGGCGGCAACGAAACTCATCCCAGGCGGGTCTGGGAACGCTGGTGCACTCGCCAGGACCCGACCAGTTTGCTAGCCTGGGGGCAGTTACTGAGTGCCAGAAGCGTGCTGGTGTTCGTCTATCATTTACGTGGTCGGGCAGCGCAACAAACCGCGCAGGATTGGTACGATGCCTGGACCTGGCAGGGCGAGGCTTACGCTGTGTGCGGCATCTATGCGGAGGCGTACATACAACACATGCGGCTGCGCAGTCCGCGCTGGGATACGGTGAGCCTGAGCAGCGAGGTCTTCCGCCAGCTCGCCCAGCCGGTCAGCGCCATTTTTGGCTTGCGAGGAAGCCATGAACCAGTTCCGTCTGGCAGTGTCTATAACGTCGCTGGCCGAACCTTTCCGGACGGCGGTGAAACGTCTGCGTGACTGGGGTGTGCAGGGAGCCGAATGGGAAGCGACCGGCGAACTGGCTCCCGACCAGCTCAGCCAGTCCGCTCGCAAAGAGCTTCGCCACATTCTGGAGGCCAACTGGCTGAGCGCGGCTGGCATCCGCATCCCCTTATCACGCGGTCTGGATGAGCCGGAAGGGCTGGAAGCACGGCTCGACCTGTGCCGCAAGGCCCTGCAGCTGGCTTACGATGTCGGCAGCCGGATCGTTTTACTCGACCCGGGCACCTTGCCGGAACAGGAAGATGCCCCCGGCCGACGCTGGCTCCAGGATGCCCTGGAAACGCTGGGACGCTACGGCGAGCGTGTCGGTTCGGTGCTGGCTCTGGAAACCGGCAGCACGCCTCCGACGGTCTGGCGACAATTCCTCGACCGCTGGCAATCGGAAGGTTTGGGAGTGTTGCTCGACCCGGCCACGCTCATTGCCCACGGTTTTGAACCGGAAGAGGCCGTCGGCCAACTTTATCCGCATCTGCGTTATGTGCAGGCCCGGGAAGCGCGACGAGGTTCGCGGACGCACCCGGCTCAGGAAGTGCCCTTGGGGCACGGCCACGTGGACTGGGTCGGTTTGCTCAACGCTTTGCGAGACGCCGACTATCGCGGTTGGCTCGCCCTCAAACGTCAGCCAGGACTCACTGCCCGGCGGGATATCGAGGAGGGCTTGCGGTTTCTGCGAAAGCTCCTCGGCTAAACCGCTTTTCGCCGGACGGATTGGCCTTTTCCGGTCCCGCAACGGCAATATACCGCACGCGCTCGCTGGAACCGACCGGGCTGGCCAGGAAAGCGCGCAAGTGCAGCGCACTTCGGAATTCAGCAGAAAACGCCGTGTCTTCTGCCTGACCAGATACCGCCCTATTCAGGAGGAAAGCCATGCATCAGGGGCCCCGATTCTGGAGTCGCCGGGAATTTTTGCGTCAGACCGCCGCCCTGCTCGGCGCTGGTGCGTTCCATCAACTGGCAGGCCAGGAAATTCCCTTTCGCACCCGCCCGCCGCGACTGGATACCGCCAACCGCAAGCCTTTAGCTGTGCTGACCACCGTCTATCGCCCTATGTCGCACTCGTACCACATCGCGGGGCGTTTTATTTTCGGCTACCCCTTGCAGGGCAAATTCCACGTGCCGGAACATTACGTCCATACCATGTACGTGGATCAGTTTCGCGCCAACGATCTGGCCAGGGAACTGGCGAAGGAACACAACATCCGTCTGTGCCGCAGCATTGACGAAGCGTTGACACTGGGCACGGGCAAACTGGTCGTGGATGGCGTGCTGCATATCGCCGAGCATGGCGATTATCCCACCAACGAAAAGGGGCAGATTCTCTATCCCCGTTATGAATGGATGGAGCAAATTGTCAAAGTGTTTCGCAAAACCGGCCAGGTGGTGCCCGTGTTTGTGGACAAACATCTCTCCTATAGCTGGACGAAAGCGAAACAGATGTACGACTGGTCGCGGGAATTGAAAATTCCGATGCTGGCGGGTTCGAGTCTGCCGGTTACCTGGCGTCGTCCGGAACTGGAACTGCCCCTGAATTCACCCATCGAAGAAGCCCTGGTAGCCGCCTACGGCCCCATCGAGGTGTACGGCTTCCACGCCCTGGAGACCCTGCAGGTGATGATGGAGCGCCGACAGGAGGGCGAGACAGGCATTGCTGCGGTGACCTGCCTGACCGGTGAGGCGGTCTGGCAGGCCGGGGATAAGGGTTTGTGGAGTTGGGAGCTTCTCGAACACGCGCTGGGTCGCAGCGAAACGCTCAATCCCGGCGACGTTCGCCGTAACGTCGGCACACCCGTTCTGGGTCGGCCAGGCACTCCGCCCATCTGCTTCTTGCTCGAATACCGCGACGGTCGCCGGGCCGCCGTGCTTTTGCTCAACGGCCACATCAACGATTTCTGCTTCGCCGCCCGTATCACCGGCCAGCGCAAACCCGCTTCGTGCATGTTTTATCTTCCGTCTCCGCCTGGTTCCAAATTTTTCGACGGCCTGGTGTACAACATCGAGAAACTCCTGGTCAGCCGCAAGCCACCTTATCCAGTGGAGCGGACGCTGTTGACCAGCGGGGCCCTGGATTTTCTGATGGAGAGCCATTTCCGCAAAGGACAACGCATCGCCACACCGGAGCTGGACATTCGCTACAAAGCTCCGGCCGACAGCGGTTTCCTGCGGGGCGAAATTGCCTGCCCCGTCCCGTAAAACCGCCACCCCCGCCGAATCCGTAGCCGGCTCCTGACGCTACGGCTTGTCGCTTACCACCATCGGGCAAGAATGAGGCATGGAAAACGAGCCAGTGTCATCCTACCTGGATGCGATTGCACAACTTTTTCGGCGCGGTGATGCCACCGAGGAAAGCTACTACCCGGCCCTTCAGGACTTTCTGCAGGAGCTGGGCCAGCGACTGGGCAGAGCCGTGCAGATTACCGTCCTTCCGAAACGCACCGAAGGTGGCAGCCCCGATTTTCGCATCTGGGATGGTTCTTATCAGGTCATCGGCTATGTCGAGGCCAAACCGCCCGGCACCAGACTGGACACCGTGGAAGGTTCCGACCAACTCCGCCGCTACCGCCACACCTTCCCCAACCTGATCCTGACCGATTTCTACGAGTTTCGCCTCTACCGCGACGGAAAGCTGTTACAGAGCGCTCGCTTGCCCCGTTCTGCACAAAAGCAGAAGTCCCGGCCCACTCCGGAACAGAGCCGCCAGTTGATGGATCTACTGGAAAACTTCTTTTCCTTCGCGCTACCACCGTCGTTCACGGCGGAATCTCTGGCTCGAGAGCTGGCCCGGCGAACCCGTTTCCTGCGCGACCAGGTGATTTTGCCCGAATTGCAGGAGCAGGTCAAGGCCGAACACGGTGACCTGTACGGTTTCTACGATGCTTTCCAGAAATACCTGATCGCCGCTTTGACGCAGGAACAGTTTGCCGATCTGTATGCCCAGACGATCACCTATGGACTTTTCGCCGCCCGCACCCGCACCGACAGTTCGTTCAACCGCAAGCTCGCCTTTAACCTTATCCCTTCGACGATCGGCATCCTGCGGGATGTTTTTCACTTCATTTCGCTCGGCAAACTCTCGCCCCAGATGGAAACGATCGTGGACGACATCGCTGCGGTGCTCCACGTGGCCGATGTGGCGTCCATCCTCCTGCAATACTATCGCCAGGGCAAGGGCGACGATCCCGTTCTGCACTTCTACGAAACTTTCCTGGCTGAATACGCTCCGGAAACCCGCGAACGTCGCGGCGTGTATTACACGCCGCTACCGGTGGTGCGCTACATCGTTCGCGCTGTGCACGACCTGCTCAAGACGCGCTTCGATCTGCCCGACGGCCTTGCCGATAAGCGCGTTACTCTGCTCGATCCGGCTGCCGGGACGTTGACCTTCCCGGCGGAAGCTATCCGTCTGGCTTTCGAGGAGTTCACCGGCAAGTACGGCGAGGGTGGCAAACACAACCTGCTCCGTCGCCACATTCTGCCGCACTTTTACGCCTTCGAGTTGCTCATGGCTCCGTATGCCATTGGCCATATCAAAATCGGCTTTCTGCTGGAAACCCTGGGCGTACCGCTCAGGAACGGCGAGCGCTTTCAGTTGTACCTCACCAACACGCTGGAAATGAAAGACCTGCAACAAATCCCCATCCCCGGCCTGTCCTCACTTTCCCAGGAAAGCCATCTGGCAGCTCGCGTCAAGAAACAGGAGCCGATCCTGGTCATCCTGGGCAACCCGCCCTATTCGGGGCACACCGCCAATAAGGGCCTGTGGGAAGAGGAGCTGAAAGGGGACCTCGACGGGACGCAGAGTTACTACACCGTGGACGGTCAGCCGCTCAGGGAGAAGAACCCCAAATGGCTGCAGGACGACTACGTCAAGTTCCTGCGCTTTGCTCAGTGGAAGATTCACCGGGCCGGGCGCGGCATCGTCGCCATGATCACCAATCACAGCTACCTCGATAACCCCACCTTCCGCGGCATGCGGCAGAGCCTGCTCAAGACCTTCGACGAAATCTACATCCTCGACCTGCACGGCAACAGCCTGAAGCGCGAGACCGCCCCCGATGGCAGCCCTGACGAAAATGTCTTCGACATCCGCCAGGGCGTGGCGATTGGAATCTTCGTCAAGTATGGCGAGTCGGCAGCGACGAAAAATCTTTCGTCGCCGCAGGTTTATCACGCCGATCTCTATGGCAAGCGCGAAGACAAATACGCCTGGCTCGATTCGCACGACCTCTCTACCGCCGGCTACCAGCCCATCACGCCCGAATCGCCCTCCTACTTCTTCACCCCGCGCCTGACACAAAATCTGCAAGCCTATCTCTTATGGCCGCAAATCACCAAGATTTTCCCGGTCAACAGCGTCGGCATCGTCACCGCGCGGGACGGATTTGCGATTGCCTTTGATAAAACCGAGGTGGAAAACCGGGTCCTGCAATTTGAGAACATCCAGGGCTTGCCCGATGAAGTCTTGGCGCAAGCTTACGATCTGAAAGACAAGCCCGGCTGGTCGCTGGCCACCGCTCGCAAAAAGGTCAAGGCTGACGTCAATGCACAGAGCAAAATTTACCCCATCCTGTACCGTCCTTTCGACGTGCGCTACATCTTTTACCACGAAGCTGTCATCGAACGTCCCCGCCCCGAAGTCATGCGCCACATGCTGGCCGGGGAGAATTTGGGGCTTGTAACTAGAAGACAACAGTTGCCAGACAAAGAATGCACCTACTTCTTCGTGACTGACAAAATCATCTCAGACGGCGTTATCCGCTCAGATAACCGAGGGAGTGAATCTCTTTTCCCCCTCTACCTCTACCCCTCCGCCGAGTCGCCGAATGCGTTCCATCAAGAACGCCGCCCCAACCTGGCCGAGTGGCTCCTGCCCAAACTCAGCGACGCCTACGGCTTCACCCTCACGCCGGAAGACGTGCTGGCCTATATCTACGCCGTCTTCTACAGCCCGACCTATCGCCAGAAATACGCTGAGGAGCTGCGGATAGACTTTCCGCGGGTGCCGTTCACTGCCGACAGCGCTCTCTTTCGCCGCATGGCTGACCTGGGCCGGCAACTGACCGACCTGCACCTGTTGCGCAAAGTCGGCAACACCGCCGGCGTCAGGTATCAGGGTCAGGGAAGCGACATCATCGAGAAAGTGCAGTATGTAGCCGCCAAAGCTCGGGTGTACATCAACGCCGACAAATACTTCGAGGGCATCACCGAGCCCATGTGGCAGTACCGCATCGGCGGCTACCAAGTGCTGGAAAAATATCTCAAAGACCGCAAAGGTCGCCGCCTCGACGATCCTGTGCGCTATATTCACATCGCCTCAGCTATCGCCCGCACCATCGAGCTGCAGAAGGAAATTGACAAGCTGTATCGCGCCGTCGAGCAAAACACGCTCCCGAACTTGCTACACGAAGCGTAGCCTCCGCCAACCGCCAGCCGATGAGTAGAGATAACAAATCCGCAATAGGGCCAAGCGTACCACGACTGCTCACGCCAGCCGCTCTTGATTGCGGATGGGGATGTTGTTGGCGGGCGGCCAGGGGAATGATTCCGACCGGATCGGTTGCGATGTTGCGGCTGCCGGAATTGTGGCTTGCCGGGGCACGTGGGCAGACGTAAACTAGTAGCAAGAGTCAGCGTCGCGCTGCTTCACAGAAGGAATCAGGAAAGCGGTTGCTCGAGGCCGATTCCAACCCCATCTGCACCGTGCAAGCAGGCATCAGGATGATGCGGGTTAGAAAAAGCCCCCGACCGTGAGTTCGCCACCTGCTGTGTTGGCGGCGCTGGCCGGCTCGAGGCTGGAACGGTGAGCTGGTGCCGGCTGGGTTTCCCGTTCCCCCTTTCGTCAGACCGTCAGCCGGTGCGTGTAGGACGAGGAGAAATCCCATGGCGGACAAAATTCATGCCGGGGATGTGGTGCGGATTCATTACACCGGTCGGCTGGAGAACGGGACGGTCTTCAGCACCTCGCTGGGCGGTGAGCCTCTCGAATTTACCGCCGGCGGCGACGAAGTCATCGAAGGATTATCGGAAGCGGTCATCGGCATGGAACCGGGCCAGCGGAAAACCATCACCATTCCCCCGGAAAAGGCCTACGGTCACCGCGATCCCCATCTGGAACGGGAAGTCCCGCTGGCAGACCTGCCCGAAGGCGTGCAGGTAGGCGACCGGCTCAGCGCCCAGATCGGCAACCAGCGGGTGCGCTTCTGGGTCAAAGAGATCGCCGACGATACGGCCATACTCGACGCTAACCATCCCCTGGCCGGCCAAACGCTCGAACTGGACATCGAAATTCTCGCAGTCGAATCCGCGACGTGAACGCCCGACCGAACCGGACGCAAACGCTTTACGGTTCGTGATTGTCTTCCAGTCTCCCGGGGCCGAGTTGCCACAGCAACCGCAGTGCATCGGTCACCAGGGGCACCGGCTCCCGGGTAACGCTTACTTCTTGCAGACTGCCGCGCATGTGGATTTTCGCCAGTTGTCGGCTAATCAGTGGAGGAATGCGGTCAATTCCCGGCGGCAGCAGAGGCAGACTGCGTCCCCATAACAGGGCGTACATTTCCAAATCGAGGTCCGTGCCGTCTATGCGCATGGAGCCCTGGCCTCGCAGGGTCAGGGCATCGCCGAGCAATTCCACGCGACGGAAAATTACCCGCCGACCCTCGATGTCAAATCGAGCCTGCACCTCCTGGAAAGCAGCCTGGCGGGGCAGTTGACCGCTCAACAGGGTCAGCAGATTGAGAAACGGAGGCAGGTCGTAGATGTGCCCGTCGGTGACGCTGAGCGTTCCTTTGCCGCGAAACGTCGGCCAGTCGCCCGGCTGACCGCTGAGGATGAGTCGGGCATAAACCTTCCCCCGTGCTTTTGTGGGCTGGCCGAGCAATTGCTGCCCGAGTGCCTGCAAATTCACCTGATTCACGGTCAGGTCGAGGCGGAATTCGCGGCGCGGGTGATAGTCGTAGCGAATGGGACCGAATAGCTGTCCGTCCAGGAGTTTGGCTCGCACACCTGGAAAATAAACCGTCCCCTCTCGGATCTGCATTTCCGACACGACCTCGCGTAACGGCAAGCGACCGACCCAGACTTCCTGCAATTGCACCTGCCCTTTCGCTTCCAGAGCATTCGGTTGCCAGCTGCCCTGCAAGGAAACATAACCGGTAGCCTCGCGCAGAGCGATGCCGCACTGCCAGGTGCAGCGGGCAAAACTGGCGTGGCCGTTCCAGCGTATGCTTTGCACAGCTTCGCCGCGTGGGTTTTCCACTTCCAGGTTCACCACCAGCCGCAACGGGCGATCCGGTTGCAGGCTTTGCAGAACTGTCCGCAGCCCGTCCGGTAAAGCCGCGAGCAAATCTTTATCCACATAGAGCAGGTCGCCCCGCAGCTCATACAGTTCCAGTCGCCAGCTGCCCTGCGGCCAAAGATGCAGCACGCCACCGATCTGCTCGCGGCCGAGGAAAATCCGGCTTTCACCGTGGCGAGCCGTGATCGGGCCTATGGTAATCTGCCCTTCTTTATAACGGGCCGACCCATGCAACTGCTCCAGCCGATAGGGGAAGAAACGCGGCTGAATGCTGCACTGACCGCGAGCGGTCACGGTCAGGTCCAGCTCCGGCGGTTGTTCACCCACCCAGTTCAGTTGAGCAAGGAAATCGGCACGACCTTTTGGCTGGAGTTCGTTCCAGACTCGTTGCATTTTCTCCGGCAGGGCGTCGCGTAATTCCTCATCGAGAGCCACGTGCTGTCCCTGCACGACCAGGGAAACCTTTTCGCCGCGCGGCGAAGGTTCGCCCTGGGCCGTCACAAACACCAGACCGTCTTTGTGGCGTCCGACAAAACCGCTGGCCCGCCAGCGCTCGGCAGGCAGGTCTATTTCCAACATCCCCTGCACCTGCTCCAGCGGATACGGCAACCTCTTGTAGCAGACCTGGCCCTGCTGAATTTGCGCCTGAATCCGGGTAAACGTGGGCGGGAAAGGATGTTCAGCCATGCCCGGATCGCGGCGAATCTCGGCGTGAACGCTTACCAGACCGCCGGGACGAAAGTCGCGGGCTACCGGCTGGACTCTTGGCGGCAACGCTTTGAGCAATGTTTCGTCTATTGGGATCGCTTCGGCATCCAGGTCCAGCCGCAAGCCACACCGCCACGGAACTTCCGGCCGCAATCCATCACCGTAGGCCTCCCCTCGCAATTGAACCGGTCGGCTGTTGGCCTGCCCCGTTATATCCACACGCAATCGTGGCGTCTGGCCGGCGGATTCCCGATACTCCAGTTCACCTATCGCCTGCCGAACCGGGTAAGGGAAATCGTCGAAGGACAGGTTCATCCCTTGCAGCCTGGCCAGGATGTGCACCTGCGTTTGCCCGGACTCACGACCATACTCCACCTGCAAATGGAGACGCCCATCGGGAGAAAAGACGTAACAAATCTTCCGCAGGGCCGGGGGCAGTTTGTCGTACAGGGCCGGGCTGACAGTGAGCGGTTCGAGTCGTGCCTGCACCAAACCATCCGCCTGCAAGTCCCAGCCGTCCCATTGTCCGTGCACCTGCAATTGCGCCCCCAGCCATTGCCCCGACACTTCCTCGATCCGCACCTGCCGGCCAGTCAACTGCAACTGGCCACGCAACGCGTAGATCGGTTCGGGCAACCGCGGATGCGCCAGGGTTACCCCACGCAAAAACAATCGCAGCGGCTGCTCGTGCCTTTTCTGGTCGCCCCGATAGGCGAATTCACCACTGGCGCCCAGCCAGCCGCTGATTTGCCAGGACTCGATCTCCTTGACCCCGGTCAGACGAATCAGGCGTGCCTGCCATTCCGGTGTGATGGGCACGTCATCCAGTTGCCAGGAAGCGGTCAGCTGGCCGAACGAGTCTGCCGCAGAACCAGCCGCTGGCGGTTTCCAGTTCCCTCGCACCGTCAGCCGACCTCCCCAGCTGAGTGTCCCCTGCAACTGGTACTGCCAGCTGTCATCCGGCTGGAGTGTCAGTTGTCCCTGCTCGATTTCGTAACGCAGACGCTCGTGCAACTGCTCGTCGGTAATTTCCAGCGTCGCCTGCTCCCAGCGCAATTGTTCCAGCCCAGACTGGTCTCCACCCAGGCGGGGCAGTAAATGCTGATAATGCCACTGTCCGGATGATTCCCGCCGCAATTGCAGTACCGGTTGTTGCAGGAGGATTTGTGTCGGAACGATTCGGCCCCGCGCCAATTGCAGCCGATCCAGATACACCACCATGCGCGGGATCTGCAGACCCCCTGCCGGATCGCCACTGGAGCGGGGATGCAAAGCGACATCTTCCAGCGTGACACGGGCCAGACCGCTTAACTCCACCCGTCCCACGCTCACTGCCGCTTGCGGTAACCGCTGCGCTAGCAACTCCACGACCTGTTGCCGCAACGTTTCCGGATCGCGCAGCCACCACAGCGACCAGACCAGCCAGCCGATCGCCACCAGCAATGCCAGCAACCCAGCCCGAAACAGCCAGCGCAGTTTCATGGAATACGCCGCTCCCTTGCACGTGGACGATTTTGTCCGCAGCATTCACCGGGTTGGTCTTGCTGGCGTACTAAAGCCTAACCGGACTAAAATCGCAAGCCCGATCGCTTACGGCCGCGGTTCGCCCTGGCCCTGCGGACTGGAAAGGGGTTGCCGGCGCACAAGGATACTGCTGCCTCCCCGAACGCGATCGCCAGGCCGAACACAAGCCGTCCATGTCCCATCTGCCGGGACCAGCAGGTCCGTGCGCGAACCGAATTTGATCAATCCGATTCGCTGACCCCGCTCGACCTGCTCGTCCGCGCGTAACCAGCAGACGATACGTCGGGCAATGGCTCCGGCAATCTGCTTCACCCGCACTCGCTGGCCGGTTTCCGCCTCCTGGAAATCAGTCCAGAACTGTTCGTTGTCCGCCGCGACGCTGTCGAAAAGAGCGTTGCCGAACCGGCCCGGAAAATACTGTCGGCCCATCACTCGCCCAGCACACGGAGAGCGGTTGATGTGCACGTCAAAGATGGAGAGAAAGATACTGATCCGCAGGGCCCTGCCTTCGGGGAAATCAGCTTCGTTCACGATCTCCACGTGAGTCACCCGACCATCGGCGGGACTTACCAGCACACCCGGTTCCTGCGGAATGGTGCGTTCGGGGTCGCGGAAAAAGTAAATGGCCTGGCCCCAGGCTACCACGGCCAGGAACGCAAGCGAAGCGGTCAGCCAGCCCGGCCAGTGCCACCATTGCCAGCCGAGGATGGCTATGCCCAGAACACTGGCGGCCAGCAATCCGCTCACCGCAATTTCTGCGTGTCCCAGCGGCGCGAACGGTAATCGCCCCGGTCGAGTGTAACGGTCTTCCTCGTCGAAGCTCCAACCGCAGACGTTGCGGTAGTATTTCAGGTCGCGGTAGTCCACGACGTCATGGGGACAGTTCGGGCAACTGCCTCGACGCTGTTCCTGCATGCGGGCAACGTAATTCGGGCGGAACCAGCGTAACCAGGCGCGGCGTATTTTGCCCCAGGCCAGCTCCAGACGCATACACCAGCCGCCTCCTGGTTGCACCGAGGTTACAGGAGCGGACTGTCGCGGACCGGATCGGTGATTTTCTACCGCTGCCGCACTGGCAGGCGTCGGATGGTCAGACCTGTGGTTTATCGTATAATCTGTTGCCATGCGAGCTATAGCTTCCGTCAATGGCGAAATTGTCCCACTGCAAGAGGCGCGGATTGCGGCGCTGGATCGCGGTTTTCTGTTCGGCGATTCCGTGTATGAGGTGATCCGCGTGTATCGCGGCAAGCCTTTTTTATTGGAGGAACACCTGGCCCGTCTGCGCCGCAGTCTGGAGGCGATTCGCTTGCCGTTTAGCGATCTCGATGGTTTACGGCACCGGGTGCTGCAGCTCATCGCCCGGTTCGGTTTTCAAGAGGCGATCCTCTATATTCAGATTACGCGCGGCGCTGATGTGACGCGGCGGCATGTGTTTCCGGAGCAGGCCCGGCCTCTGGAATTTTTCTACGTCGAGGATTTCGAGGATCACTACGAACCGCTCCGGCAACAGGGCGTGGCAGTGATCACGCATCCCGACCTCCGCTGGGAACGTTGCGATATCAAAAGCACCAATTTACTGCCGAACGTTCTTGCCGCCCAGGCCGCTAAAGAAGCCGGTGCTTACGAGGCGTTGCTCTATTTACCCGATGGCACGTTGCTGGAGGGATCGCGGACAAGCTGTTTCGGCGTGATGGAGGGAAAGTTGCTGACGGCTCCCAGCACGCCGAACATTCTGCCCGGCATCACCCGCGCTTTAGTGCTGCGGCTGGCCCGCGAAATGGACATTCCCGTGCAGGAACAGGTTTTGCGTCTGGCCGATTTACCGCGGGTCTCGGAATTGTTTTTGACCGGGACGACCTCGGAAATTTTGCCGGTGGTACGGGTGGACGGGCAAATGGTCGGCGACGGTCGGCCTGGCCCGATCACACGGCGTTTGCAGCAGGCCTATCGCCGGCTGGTAGCTGCTCTGTGAGCCGACAACCTCTGTATCGCTGCAATGATTCAGGCCTGCGCTCGCCGGCCTGGCAGCCATGTTTCCAGCGTCAGGGGAGGTACACCTCGATTTTGGCTTTTTTGCGTTCCTCGAGTAAAACCTGGGCTTTGAGTTCCTCGACATACATATCCAGAACGGTATCGCGGACCTGTTCAAACGTGGTCGGCTTGCCTGGTTTGCGATCGGTGACCAGGATCAGATGGCAGCCGTATTCGGTGTGCACGACATCGCTGAGTTCGCCGACTTTCAATCGGCTGGCGGTTCGCACAAAGGGATCGTTGTCGTTGCTACGTGGCGGAAAGTAACCGAGATCGCCACCCTGCGGGCCGGTGGGATCCTGGGAGTATTTTTTGGCCGCTTCCGCAAACGGCAGGCCCTGGAGAATTTCCTGGCGAACTGCCTGCAACTGAGCGGCAATTTTCTGACGAGTGGCCTGGTCAGCCTGCGGCGGTACACGCAACGCGATATGGCTGGCACGAATCACCACGCCATCGAACATTTCCTTATTGGCTTCGTAATAGGCCCGCAAATGCTCTTCCTTGACCTGTTGCCGCAACCACTGATCCCAGGCTCGTACCCGTTCCAGAGCCGCCACTTCTTCCCGGAGTTTTTCCAGTGTGATGCCCGACTCTTTCAGGAAACCTTCCAGCGTCTGGCCACGAGCTTGCAGAGCGGCTTGCAGATCGGCGAGGCGTTTCTGCAACAAAGCGGGTTCGGGCGGGGGAAAATGCCGGGCCGCGTATTGTTTGAGCAGGGTTTCGTCAATGAGCAGGGCCAGCACTTCACGTTCCAGCATTTTGCGGCGTTCTTCCGGCCAATTCGGTGGTGGAGGTGGTATCCGCCCGAGAGCGGCCCGAAAATCATTCCAGGAAATGGCCTCGCCGTTGACCACAGCCACGGCCTGCTTGCGATTTTCTCCGTTCGTCTGAGCATAAACCGCCAGCGTCACGCTGAACCAGCAGCTGAGGCATGTCAGCCAGAGAAGTTCCTGAGCCCGGAGATACCGGCAGATTCGGTTCATAAATCCTCCTGGCGATTCGCCAATTGGCCCTGCGTCGCCCGCAGGGATTGGGCAGCGTGCCGGAGTGTTCCGACACGCCACCCGCGACATTTCCCCGTGCCCATAGCATAACGTCCCGAAAGTGCCAGTCCGGTTTTGCGACATTGGCCGGGCTGCCCTGCTTCCGCAAAATAATGGCATGGATCAGGAAACGCGACAGAAACTGCACGAACTGGAACACACGCCGAGTGCCATCCGCGAACGGCTGGCGCTGGGACCCACGCACAGCTATCTGCGCGATTTCGTCTATGGAGCCATTGACGGCACGGTTACCACCTTCGCCATCGTCGCCGGCGTCGAGGGTGCTTCGCTGTCGGCGGGAGTCGTCTGCATCCTTGGCGTGGTCAATCTGCTGGCCGACGGTTTCAGCATGGCCGCCAGCAATTTCCTGGCCACACGCACCGAACAATTGCAGCTCGAAAAAGCTCGCCAGATCGAACGCGAGCACATCGCCCGTTTTCCCGAAGGCGAACGCGAGGAAGTCCGCCAGCTTTTCGCTCAAAAAGGATTCAGCGGCGAAATCCTCGAACAGATCGTCGAGGTCATCACCGCCGACGAGGAGCGCTGGGTACAAACCATGCTCACCGAGGAATTAGGGCTGCGATTGTCCGGTCCCTCTCCGTGGCGAGCAGCGGTGACCACGTTTCTGGCCTTTGTCGGAGTTGGTGTTGTCCCACTCCTGTCGTATTTCGTCGGCATATTCTGGCCGATGGCGATTCCCCACGCATTCTGGATTTCCTGCGTTCTGACCGGACTGGCATTTTTCACCGTCGGGGCCATGAAAAGCCAGTTCATTCACGAACCCTGGTACTGGACGGCCACGGTAACGTTCCTGGTCGGCGGATGTGCGGCGGTGGTCGCCTATCTCGTCGGATTCGTACTGCATTACTTTTTCGGTATCAGCTAATCGCCGGCTGAGGTGCACCATGACCCCGTCGAAAAAGCGGGTGCTTATTCTGTGCACCGGCAACTCGTGCCGCAGCATTCTTGCAGAAGCCATCTGGCGACACTTGGCCGGCGACCGGTACGAAGTCGTCAGTGCCGGGACGCATCCCAAGGGTGTCCATCCTCTGACTGTGCAGGTGCTCCAGGAACGTGGCGTGCCTGTCGCTGGACTGCGCAGCAAGAGTATCCACGAGGTTGAAACCGACCGGCTGGATTTGCTCATCACCGTCTGCGACCAGGCCCGCGAACATTGCCCGTACCTGCCCGGCGATTTCCAGCGATTGCACTGGCCATTCGAAGACCCCGCCAGTTTCGTCGGTACCGAAGAGGAACGCCTGGCCGTTTTCCGCCGGGTCCGCGACGCCATCTGGGAAAAAATCGCCGAGTATCTCTGCCAGTCGTGCACACCAGGCGCAAGTTGCTGAATGGCTCGGCGTCTTACTTTCGGAACCGCCCGTGCAGCGGCAAGTGACCAGTGGCCGGTGGTCAGTGACCAGTGGCCAGTTGCCGCCGGTGGTAAGGATTGGGAACGGGGGAATGCTGAATAAGAGATGGGGAATAGGACGGCGTGGAAGACGGCGAAGCATCATGCGAACCGCTTGACCGAAGGAGGCGAATCATGCTGCGGACAAAAGTAAGCCTGCTGGGATTGGCAGCGCTGGCAGCGAGCCTGGCAATTGCGGGCCCGGCTCAGGCAGACCATTGGCGTTTTCGACCCCGCACGGTAGTCGGTTTCTCCGTCAGCTTCGGGGCTCCCGTGGTGGTCGCTCCGCCACCTGTCGTGGTGGGTTCGCCCGTTGTCGTTTACGACCCTTATGCGCCTGTGGTGGTGCGACCGGCTCCTGTGATCGTCGTGGATCCCTGGTATCCGCCGACGACCTATTACTACCGCTCCGCAACCGGCGTTTATATCGGCCCCGGCTTCGGCTTCTATTACGAACGCTGGCGCTGATAACCGGCCCCGCCTCGCCGTCGAGCCGACCATCCGCTCGCCTGTCCGCAAACCCCGCTGCAATTACCTTACCGTACCACGGCGGGCTGACGCACCGCCGCTCTTGTGAATGTGCGTTCGTGCATCGAAAAAATCGTTTTTTTCGCCGGCAAACGTTCGCACTGCACCAAGAGCGGGGGGCGTCAGCCCCCCGTGGGATGTTCTCGGTATGCGAACTCGAAATGCGGAAATCCAGCGCGTTGCCGTTGCAGACGTGGTTTCCGACCGGCGGCGGGCTGACGCCTGTCGCTGGACGAATGCGTCCGCAATTGCAATTGCGTTACCAAACCCACGGCGGGCTGATGCACCATCGCTTTAGCCGTCGGCGGGTGGGGGAGTTGTCGGGCTGGCGGCAGGTGAGGCCGGCGATGGGTTCGGCGAAACCGGTGGCACGCCGTGCGGCATTTGTGCAGCCGGCTCCGTTTCGGCAGGGTTTTCGCCTCCCTGTTCTGGAGGCGGCTCGAAGAACGCCGCCGCTTCCGGTGGCCGACGCAGTACTTCTCCTGGCCACAGCAACGAAGCCACCACGGCCACACCGAGAATGCCACCCACCACACCCAGCGAAAGCAAGGGCGGAATTTCATAGCCGTAATGTTTGAGCACATCCTGCGACAGCATCTTCAGCCCGACGAACACCAGCACCGCCGACAGTCCTTCATTCAAAAACCGAAAACGCAACAGCGACCCGGCCAGTAGAAAATACAGCGCCCGCAATCCCAGAATCGCAAATATGTTCGAGGTGTACACGACGAACACATCGTCAGTCACCGCGAAAATGGCCGGGATGGAATCGAGGGCGAACAGCAGGTCGGTGGTTTCTACCACCAGGAGCACCAGCGGTAGCGGGGTGGCGTACCATTTCCCCTCGCGTTTGACCCAGAACCGTTCGCTGGCGTAGGACTTCTCGATAGGCAGAATCCGTTGCATCAGCCGCAGCACCGGATTTCGCCCCGGATCGATTTCCTCTTCCACCGACCAGAACAACCGCCAGCCGGTGTACAGCAACAGCAACCCGAACAGGTAAGTCATCCAGTGGAACAACGTCAGGAGCACATAGCCAGCCAGGATCAAACTGGCTCGCATGAGAATCGCCCCGACGATTCCCCAGAACAGCACCCGATGCTGCAAATGCGGCGGCACCGCAAAATAGCGGAAGATCACCAGAAACACGAACAAATTGTCCACCGACAGCGCCTTCTCGATGATATACCCGGTCAGGTATTCGATGGCTTTCTCCTGACACATTTCCGCATCCGCTTCCGGGTGCCACCAGTCATAGCCCCACCAGATCACGCCCGCGAACACCAGGGCTAGAACAATCCACACCAGACTCCATAAAGCCGCCTCCGTAAAACCAGGCACATGCGGCCGACGCTGCAACACTCCCAGATCCAGTGCCAGCATCAACGCAATGAGAACGTGGAATCCCAGCAGCACCCACCAATCGCCCAGTGTCCACACGTGCGTCGCTACAATTACCATCCTCACCTCGGCTCCGTAAGTTCCCGCTATACTGCTAGCATAGCGATTTTCTGCGGCGTTAGCAGTCCGGATTCAGCCCCACGGCCATAATCGCCAGTAAGCAATTTCGACCAGCCAGACCAGCACCACCAGTGTGTCTGCCAGCCACAACCAGCGACGCCATCGAGCGGACTTGTCGGAACCTCGAAACAGTTTCGCGCCGGCTACGAAAAAGGCAACCATGCCCAGAAGCGGCAATGCCAACCCCGCCCGCAACCACCAGGGCACACCGTAAGTAAATCGCCAGCTATCCACGCCCACCAACACGCCTACCAGGCCCAGCATCCACGCCAATCCCACTCCGCAATATATCGCATACCAGACTTGCCAACCCCGCTCTTGTAATGCATTTTCCGATCTCCGGCGCCATTTTCCGACATGGCGAACGGTGCGGCCCAGCCCGATGAGCCAGCCGATCAGTAAACCACTTGCCACCGCCAGATGCGTGGTGCTACGCTCGTACCAGCGGGCACGCTCACCGCACAAAACCGCATTCACCGCCACGTGAACCGGCCAGCCAGCTTCGTCCAGCAGAAACACCACGGGCCGACCTGTTCGCACCTCCCGAAACAGTGTCGCCGACTCCCGTCGGATTCGCCAGGCCGGTAGCGTATCGAGCGGAAACCGCATCTCCAGCTCGCCGTCTCCGCACAACCGCACCTCCAACTCGGCAAACAAACCGTGCAGTTTCTCCAGCGATTCCGGACGATAACGCTCCAGGTAGTAGGTTCCGGCAAAACGTTCGAGCGGCACCATCGGTTCGACCGTGAGGCCGACCGTTTTCGCCAGCTTGTGCCCCGACGATCCCCCAGCAGCGTTGCCGTCTGCCACGCTTTCACCGTGAGGATTCGAGCTGTCGCCCTTTGCTCGCGCTGGCTCATTGTGATCCTCGGACGTGTGGCCCATTATCGGATAAAAGCGCTCGAGAAATGCGCTTACGAACTCCTCGCCAAAAGCCACCTGCTGACAGTTGGCGATCACAAAAACTCCCAGCCTCTCCGCAGGCCAGACCGTCAGTAAGCAGGAGTATCCTCGAATCGCCCCGCCATGTTCCACTCCCTCCAGGCCATTCTGCCTCCGTTCCCAGAAACCCAGAGCCATCCCCGCCGCCTGCGGCGCGAATCGGAAATGAGGCCGCTGCATCGTCGCCAAAGTTTCCGCCCGCAGAATCCTTCGCCCGCCCACGCTGCCATCACCGGTGTGCAGCAGGAGAAACTTCGACATATCCGCCACGCTGGCCTTCAAACCCCCGGAAGGCGTGGCCAGAATCGTATCAGTCGGGATGGCTCGCCAGCCATTGCCCACCGCTTCGTATCCCTTCGCCAGATGCGAAAGCAAATCCTCGTCCCAGGCAAATCCGCTTCGGTGCATTCCCAGCGGCTCAAGTATCGCCTGCCGCACATAATCTTCGTATCGCACGCCGCTGGCCCATTCGATCAGCCGACCGACCACGACCATGCCGTGGTTGCAGTAATGGATTCGCTGACCGGGAGGTCGGCGCTGTCGCAATCGGCACCGTCGCAGGTAATCTTCCAGCGGCACCAGTGGTCCCACACCCAGCCTCACCATGCCGAAATTGTCTTCTTCGAGCCCGGCCGTGTGGGTCAGCAAACCGCGGAGCGTGACCGGACCGTGCACGCAACAGGCCAGCCCTGGCACCACATCACGGTAATCCCGGTCTAAATCGAGTTTGCCTTCTTCCACCAACCGCATGGCAGCCGTCGCTGTGAACAATTTGCTCACCGATGCCACGGGCCAGACCGTCTCCTGCACCGAGACCGGTTCTCGGCGATCAAGGTCCGCCCATCCGTAGCTCGCGGTGAACAGCACCTGGCCGTCGGCCACCACTGCCAGCCCTGCCCCGGGTATGGAAAAGCGACTCATCCGCTCCTCCATAAACCCATCCGCAAACTCTTTAATTTCGGCGCTCGTCCATCGTCGGCTTGCAGCTGCCACAGATGGCGAGCTCTCGCCATCACCGTTCCCCATCTTCGATATTTTTCCCATCCTACCAGCGATTCCTCCCGACCGATTATTTGGTGAATCTTGCCGCGACTGGCCGCCAGCTAGCGCTGCGGCACTGGCGCTGCAGCGCCACCTTGCGGCGCCATTTAAGCACACCAGTTGGCCTACCAGGATTGCCGCACCTAGAATCTTCCACAAACTCTGTGCCATATTCCGCCCAGTTCGTATAATTGGCAAGTTAGTGATGCCATCCCATGCGGCCCACCGCACCCAGACTAAATCCTTGGTCCGGATAGGACGCTAAGCATAGCGACTGTCCCGAACCTCATGCCCTCGCTAATTCGCTAGGCTGCCCGGCTTAGACGTCATTTTACAGGACAACACTACCATGCGGCTAATACTTAGAACTGTGCTTATCCTGGGAACAGCGACCCTGGCTGGCGTCTCCATCCAGTCTCAGGAGGTCGCTAAACCAGCTTCTAGAGCTCTATTAGAGCTTCAGGATGGCGACCGGATTGTTTATTACGGGAACACATTATTAGAAAGGGACCGCCATTATGGCATGCTTGAGACGATGTTTCGCTCGCGTTTTCCAGGTCGAAAACTTAGTTTTCGCAACCTGGCCTGGCCCGGTGACACCGTTCACGTGCAGCTCCGTCCTCTAAACTTCGGAAGCATGGAGCTACATCTCAAGGCACAGAAACCCTCTGTCATTCTCGTTAGTTTCGGCAATAACGAAGCCTACGACGGTCAGGCTGGGCTGCAGGCTTACTTAAAAGCTTATCGCCGTCAGTTGGAAATGCTCGCGCGAACAGGCGCAAAGATAGTCATCCTGTCACCGATACGCCATGAAGACCTGGGCCCGCCGTTTCCCAATCCGTCGGCTTTTAACGAAAACGCCCGACTGTATAGCGACGCAACGCGTCAGCTTGCCCGCGAGACCGGAGCCCTTTACGTAGACCTCTATAATACCCTCATCCCGCAAACTACCGCTAAATCAGCTACCCTGACCGAAAACAGTGTCCACCTGAATCGCTACGGTTACTGGCGGCTCAGTGAAGTACTGGCAGAGCAGCTTGGTCTCACCCTCCGGTGGCAGGTGATACTTGATTTCCCGAAGCAACAACTTCTCGCAGCCCACGGAACGCAGTTGCAGCATCTAAACTGGAAAGCAGACGGTTTGAGCTTTACCGCCCGCGATCTTATCTTGCCCAATCCAGCTCCGGAAGGTGCACCGGAAAACGCAGACCACGACGCTGCCCATCGCCGTTTGCAAATTTCCGGCTTACCTGGGGGAACTTATGAACTTTTGTGCGATGGTAAGCCTATTGTTCGTGCTTCTGCTAAAGAGTGGCAGCAGGGCCTGGTTTTGACTGCCGATCCCGCTTACCAGCAGGTTCGCCAGTTGCGGCAAAAGGTCATCGAAAAAGACCTCTTATTCTTCCATCGCTGGCGGGCGCACAATGGCGAATATATCTACGGTCGGCGTTCCAAACCTGGTGGCGGCAACGCTGGCAATCCTACGTTTCCCTCGGAGTTTGCCGAGTTAGATCGCTTGCTCGCTAACACTGATGCTGACCTTGATCAGCTTGCTTCGCCACAAACGCACACGTATACTTTGAGACGGGTAGAGCCCTGAGTTATTATGCTGCGTATCGCCGTACTATACAATCAGCCGCAGCTTCCGGCTAATCACCCAGAGGCCGCGAGTGAATGGGAGATAGTTGAAATTGCTCAGTTAGTTGCGGACGAATTGCGAGTTGCCGACTGGCAACCAGAATTGTGGCCAGCCGAGCCAGACTTTGCCTGGGTGCAGCGTCTTTACACGGAACCACCGCACGTCGTCTTCAATCTTTTCGAGGGTTTCGGTCTCGGGGATGGCAGTGAAGTACTGGCAGCGAAACACTTAGAGCAAGCATGTGTCCCGTTTACTGGTAACTCAGCTACGGCTCTGGAATTATGTCGGGATAAGTTATCCGCAATTTCCCGCCTCCAACAAGCTGGCTTACCAGTCCCCCTAAGCATCTTTATCGAGTCACCCGACGGATTAAGCCCCGCACTTGCTAGATTACCAATCGAGTTCCCCGTATTTATCAAGCCCGCTTATTTAGATGCCAGCATAGGAATTGACCTGACTAATGTGGTACTTGACCGGGGCGAACTACTGCATCGCGCTAGTTCGCTCTTGCAGCAATATGGCCCGATTTTGATCCAGGAATTCCTGCCCGGTCGGGAATTCAATGTTAGCGTGATCGAAATAGGGCACGTACAAGTACTGCCCGTTTCGGAAATAGTTTTCCAATGCGATGCTGAACATCCCTGGCCTGTCGTGACTTATTCCGCCAAGTGGTCTCCTGGCTCTCACGCTGACCGGTGCACCCGCCCTGTATGTCCAGCCCACATAGACCCTGACTTAGAACGCAAACTAAGCCATCTTGCCCGCGACGCATTTCTTGCTCTCGGTTGCCGACACTACGCTCGCATTGATCTACGCCTGGATCAGTCAGGCCAACCGAAAATTCTGGAAGTTAATCCCAACCCTGGCTATCACCCCGACGCCGGCTTCAGTCGCTCCTTGAAAGCTGCTGGCTGGAGCCATGCCGAATTTAGTCGGGCCCTCGTCCGCCAAGCACTTACCCGGACCGGGTTCATGAAGTAAACTGGCGACTCTATGCGGACACCACCTTCTGACCGCCGATGATGCTTCTAAGGTTTTTGCGTCCCCGAGAGCTTAGCGAATCCGGAAAAATAAGGGCTGATAAGTCCAGGCCAGTTCGCGCCTTAGGTGCCAGAGCACCATAACCTCACGGAGATGCTGCTTCAATTCGGGATACGTCTCGGCATATCGCTGCAATTGCACCAGAGGATTTGGCGAATGCGTTTCCAGGAAGCTTTCGACCAGCATTTCCAGCGGTGACTTAGGACGTGGCAGGATATAAATTTCAACATCTTGATCCGGATCGAACCCGGCCTGCTTTTTGGCATAAGCGAGCGCGTCGGCTAAGGTGCCGATTTCATCCACTAATCCCCGCTCTTTCGCCTGACGGCCCGTCCAGATTCGGCCCCCGGCTAATTTTTCTAAGTCTTCACGCGTTAACTTCTGACCGGCACGACGGCGACCAGCCAGCGCTTTATCCAGGAACTGATCATATACCTCACGCATCAGAACCGTGACTGTTTCCTTTTGTTTATCCGTCCACGGTTCAGTCAACGAAAACAGTCCGGCATTGCTGCCGCGATCAATTGTGTCAGTCGTTAGTCCAATTTTGTCCATCAAGCCCTTGATGGTTAGCTTACCACCAACTACCCCGATGCTACCAGTGATGGTCGCAGGCTCGGCAAAGATTCGGCGAGCTGCCATGCTTATATAATAA
>VAPR01000429.1_pt1 | contig 25410 bp, 28 predicted proteins | sample 3380701 | NCBI WGS metagenome assembly VAPR01 (sample SAMN11536904, study PRJNA540576) | hot springs metagenome | isolation source: hot spring wet sediment | place: Spain: Lobios | collected 2014-01 | reverse complement strand
CTCCACGGGCTTGGCCATGGTCTCCCAACCTCCTCTGCGGGGACGTCGGCTCTTCGAGTGCCAGCAACGAGGCTGTTCCGCCCCGTATTCCCGCCAGGATGCTACCACAGCCGCAGGTCGCGGGGCGTCTCCCGCGGGATCCCGCGGCCGGGAGGTGGCCCGGTGACCGGCTCCATCCGCCTCGGCCGCCTGCTGGGGATCACCGTGCAGGTGCACGTCACCTGGTTTCTGGCGGTGTGGGCCATCGCGTGGTCCCTGGCCCGGGGCGTGTTCCCGCAGCGCCTTCCGGGCCTGCCGCAGGAGACCTACTGGGCCATGGGGTTCGCGGGCGCCCTGCTGCTGTTCGCGTCCGTCCTGGTGCACGAGCTGGGCCACGCCCTGGTGGCGCGGCGCTTCCGGATCCCCACCCGCAGCATCACCCTGTTCCTGTTCGGCGGGGTGGCGCAGATCGCCCGGGAGCCCGAACGGCCCGCGCACGAGCTGTGGGTAGCCCTGGCAGGCCCCGCCACCTCCCTGGCGCTGGCGGCGCTGTTCCGCCTCCTCACGCCCTCCGGCGAGCCAGTCCCCGCCACCGCCCTCATGGGGTACCTGTCCCTGGTGAACCTGCTGCTCGCGGGCTTCAACCTCCTGCCGGCCTTCCCCCTGGACGGCGGCAGGGTTCTGCGGGCGGTGCTGTGGTGGCTGGTCGGGCTGGAGCAGGCCACCAGGATCGCCACCACCATGGGCCACGTCACCGCGGCCGCCTTCATGGCCCTGGGGGTTCTGGCGGTGTTTACGGGCCGGCCGGTGGACGGGCTCTGGCTCATCCTCATCGGGTGGTTCCTGGACCAGGGGGCAGGGACCTCCTACCAGCAGATGCTGCTGCGCCACGCCCTCCGCGGGGTGCGGGTGAAGGACATCATGACGCCGGACCCCGTCACCCTGGAAGCCGACCTCACCCTGGAGGAAGCGGTGGCGGGCTACTTCCTGCCCCGCAAGCACGGCGGCTACCCCGTGGTGTACGGGGACCGGCTGCTGGGCATCCTCACCCTGCACGACCTCAAACAGGTCCCCCGGGAGAAGTGGTCCACCACCCGGGTGCGGGAGGCCATGACGCCCATCGCGCGGGCCCACACGGTGCGGCCGGAAGCCCCCGCGTACGACGCCCTGGCGCGCATGGTGCAGGCGGGGGTGGGAAGGCTGCTGGTGCTGGACGCAGACGGCTCCCTGGTGGGGATCCTGACCCGCAGCGACCTGCTGCACCTGATCCGGCTGCGGTCCGAGCTGGGCGCCGAACTCCCCGACTGACCCGTGGGGCCCCACGCGGCGCGGCGGCTTCCCGTCGACCTCGTGTTCCCCCTGGTGGGGCGGTGGGTGGTGCTGCAGAACCTGTCCACCGCCGACGCCGCGGAACTGGCCTCCGTCTGGCACCCCTCCCTGTTTGAGAACATGCTGGACTGGCCCGACGACGACACCCCGGAGGGGACCCGCGCGTACCTGCGCCGGCTTCTGCGCCGTCCCGGCATCCGGGCGTACGTGGTGCGTGTGAGGGAGAACCTGGCACCGGCGGGGATCACGGGTGTGGTGGACCTGCGGCCCGTGCACCGGTGCGCGGAGGTGTGCTGCACTCTGCTCCTCCCCCCGTACCGGGGCACCGCGGTGTTCCCGGAGACCATGCTGTTGGTGTTGAACCTGGCGTTTGACGTCCTGCACCTGCCCCGGGTGCGGTGGCGCACGTCCGCGGCCAACCTCGCGGCCCGTGCCGCCCTGGACAAACTCGGGGCTTCCGTGGAGTCCTTCCACCCCGCCGCGGACGTGGCGCGGGACGGCCGGGTCCACGACACCCTGGTGTACCGCCTGCTGCACACGGAGTGGCCCGCGGTGCGGGACCGGCTCCACCGCCGCTGTGCCCGCGCAGGCGCCCTCGCCCCCAGCGGCGGCCTCACCCAGGCCACCGCGGCCCCACACACGCGGGCAGCGGCTACCCCTCTTGCGGCCTTCGGGCACCCCGGTCCACCACCGTAGCGCGCTCAGGTAAGCGCCCACCAGACCGCGGCGGCCGCCGCCAGGGCGGCCACCAGGCAGCCCGGCCGGCCCCTGGACCTGGGCCCTCGGGCCGCAAGCCGCGTGGCCCGCTTCATGTGCCGCACGAACTCCTCGTACCGGCCCAGCCGCTTGTACACCGCCGCCAGGTTCTGGTGCGCCACCGCGTAGTCCGGGTCCAGCTCAACAGCCTTCCGGTACGCCCGCACCGCCTCTTCCAGCTCGCCCCGCTCCGCGTGGACGGTCCCGATGTTGCAGTAGGCGGGCGCGTGGTGGGGGTCCACCCGCAGGGCCTCCCGGAAGCTCGCGAGGGCTTCCGGATATCGGCCCTGGCGGGCCAGGGCCACGCCCAGCCTGTTGTGGGCGTGGGCGGACTGCGGCCGGGACGCCACCGCCCTTCGGAAGAGCTCCTCCGCCCGGTCCCACGCCCCCTCCGCCAGGGCGGCTTCGCCGCGTTCCAACAGCTCTTCGAAGGACACCACCCGGCGTTCAGCCAGCAGGCTCGATGCGGTCGAAGCCCGTGTAGGGCACCAGGGCCTCCGGCACCCGGACGCTGCCGTCCGCCTCCTGGTAGTTCTCCAAGAGGGCGATGAGCACCCGCGAAGTCGCCAGCGCGGTCCCGTTCAGGGTGTGGACGTACTCCGTCCTGCCCCGCTCCCGAAACCGCACGTTGAGGCGCCGGGCCTGGAAGTCCGTGGTGTTGCTGCAGGAGGTGACCTCTCCGTACCCGCCCCGCCCCGGCATCCACGCCTCCAGGTCGTAGGTCTTTGCGGAAGCGGTTCCCAGGTCCCCCGTGCACAGGAGGACCACCCGGTAGGGGATCCCCAACCCCTGCAGGATCTCCTCCTCCACCTGCACCAGGAACTCGTGCTCCTCCCAAGAGCGCTCCGGGTGCGCGAAGGAGAACATCTCCACCTTGTCAAACTGGTGCACGCGGTAGAGCCCCCGGGACTCGCGGCCGTGGGCGCCCGCCTCCCGTCGGAAGCACCACGAGATCCCCGCGAACCGCACGGGCAGCGTGTGGGCGTCCAGCACCTCGTCCCGGTAGAAGCCCGCCAGGCTCTGCTCGGAGGTGCCCACCAGGGCCAGTTCGTCCTCCGCCACCCGGTACGTCTGCTGCGGGTCGAAGGCCGCGCCTCCCCACGCGCCGGTGATGATCTCCGGCCGGACCAGCACCGGCGGGATCACGGGCACGAACCCGTGGCGCAGCAGCCGGTCCAGGGCGTACCGCACCAGGGCCATCTCCAGCAGGGCCCCCTTGCCCAGGAGGTAGTAGAACCGCGAGCCGGACACCTTGGCCGCCCGCTCGAAGTCCAGGATGCCCAGCCGGCGCCCCAGCTCCACGTGGTCGGCGGGCGGGAAGTCGAACGCCCGCGGGGTCCCCCACGCCCGCACCACCACGTTGTCCTGCTCGCCCGCCCCCACCGGCACGCTGGCGTGCGGGAGGTTGGGGAACTGGAGCAGCACCTGCTCCAGCTCCTCCCGACGCCGCTTCTCTTCCGGCTCCAGCTCTCTCAACCGTGCCGCCAGCTCGCGGACCTCCGCGATCTTCTGCGCGCGCGCCTCGCCCGCCAGCCGGGCCACCTCCCCGCTGGCCCGGTTCTGCTGCGCCCGCAGCCCCTCCACCTCCCGAAGGACCTCCCGCCACGCGCGGTCTAGCTCCAGCGCGCGGTCCACCAGCGACGGGTCCCGGCCCCGGTGGCGCAGGGCGGTCCGGAACACCTCCGGGTCCTCGCGCAGCGCCTTCAGGTCCACCACGGGCGCGCCTCCCGAACGCGGCTACAGCTGCGCCACCCTCACGTCGTAGATGCCGTCCACCGAGCGGATCTCCGCCACCGCCTCCGCAGGGACCGGGTCGTCCAGGGTCAGCACCATCACCGCCACCCCGCCGCGGCTCTCGCGCCCGAGGTGCATGCCCGCGATGTTCACCCCGTGCCGGCCGAGGATGGTGCCCACTTGTCCGATCATCCCGGGCCGGTCCGTGTTCCAGGCGAACAGCATGTACGGCGCGGGGTCCAGGTCGATGCGGTAGGGCCCGATGCGCACGATGCGGGGCTCCCTGCGGCCGAACAGGGTGCCCCCCAGCTGGAACTCGCCCGCGGGCGTGTGAGCGGTGACCAACATCAGGCTCGCGAAGTCCTCGCTGGTCTCCTGCCGGGACTCCACCACCCGGACCCCACGCTCCGCGGCCACCAGGTGGGCGTTGACCACGTTCACCGCCTGGTCGGTCACCCCGCTCAGGAGGCCCACCAGGACCGAGGCCACGAGCGGGGAGGCCTCCACTTGGCTGAGCTCCCCTTCCAGCCGCACCTCCACCGCGTGGATGGGACCCGGGCTCAGCTGTCGCACCAGGGCTCCCAGGACCCGACCGAGTTCCAGGTGCGGGGTCAACCGGTCCCACACCTCGCCCCGGACGGCGGCCACGTTCACCGCACCCCGCGGCAACCGCCCGGCCAGTGCCTCCAGGACCTGCTCTGCCACGTCCAGCCCGATGGCCTCCTGCGCCTCCCGGGTGGACGCGCCCAGGTGCGGGGTCGCCACCACCCGCGGGTGGCGGACCAGACGCAGGTCCGTGGGGGGCTCTTCCGCGAACACGTCCAGCGCGGCACCCGCCACGTGTCCCTCCTCCAGCGCCTCCAGCAGCGCCTCCTCGTCCACCAACCCCCCGCGGGCGCAGTTCACCAGCCGCACGCCCCGCTTCATCCGCCGCAGCTGCTCCCGCCCGATCATCCCGCGGGTCTGCGGCGAGAGGGGCACGTGCAGGGTGATGAAGTCCGCCTCCTCCAGCAGGCGGTCGAAGGGCACCGCCTCCACGCCCAGGCGGGCGGCGCGGTCGGCGCTCACGTACGGGTCGAAGGCCACCACCCGCATCCCCACCGCCCGGGCCAGCCGGGCCACCTCGCTGCCGATGCGGCCCAGCCCCACCACCCCCAGGGTCTTGCCGTACACCTCCGTCCCCACGAACGCTTCCCGGTTCCACTCGCCGCGTTGGAGGGACTGGTGAGCCTGGGGCAGGTTGCGGCAGCACGCCAGCAGCATGGCCAGGGTGTGCTCCGCGGTGGCCCGCACGCTGCTGTCCGGCGTGTTGATGACCAGCACGCCCGCGCGGGTGGCCGCGTCCACGTCGATGTTGTCCACCCCCACGCCCGCCCGGGCCACCACCCGCAGGTCCCGCCCGGCCTCCAGGGCCCGGCGGGTCACCTTCGTCCGGCTCCGCACCACCAGGGCGTGGACCCCCGGCAGGTGCTGGCACAGCTCGTCCTCGGAAAGCCCGCGGTAGACCTCCACCTCGCAGGCCTCCCGCAGGCGACGCAGGCCTGCCTCCCCGAGCCCGTCCGCCACCAGCACCCGGTACCGGACGCCCACCGCGCCCGCTGGTTGCCGTTCGGTGGCCAGTCCCATGGCCTCACACCGCCGCGCGGGCCTCAAACACGCGCTCCGCGGCCTCCACCCCCGCCCGCGGGTCTACCGGCGCACCCAGCTCCCGCAGCACTGAACCCAACGCCTCCATGCACCGCAGGATGTCCTGCGGCCACACGTAGCCCAGGTGGCCGATGCGGAACACCTTGCCCTCCAGCTTGCCCTGGCCGCCCGCCAGGACCACCCCGTACCGGTCCCGCACGCGTCCTGTCAGGGCCTCCGCGGACACCCCCTCCGGCAGCCACACCGCGGTGACCGTCCACGACGCCCACCGCTCCTCGGCCACCGGACGCAGGCCCAGGGCCCGCACGCCCGCCCGTACGGCCTCGCTGAGGAGCCGGTGCCGCTGGCAGGCTGCCTCGTACCCTTCCCGGCGGAGCAGCTCCAGCGACGCCTCCAGGCTGTAGAACACGGACACCGCGGGGGTGAAGGGCGTCTGCGCCAGGGGCTGCCGGAGGGCTTCCACCACCAGGCCCATGTCCCAGTAGTACCGGGGCATCCGCGCCTGTCGGTACGCCTCCCACGCCCGTTCGCTGGCCGCCAGGAAGCTGACCCCGGGCGGACAGCCCAGGGCCTTCTGCGAGGCCGTGACCACCACGTCCAGCCCCCACCCGTCCATGTCCACGGGGATGGCCCCCAGGGAGCTCACCGCGTCCACCAGCAGAAGGGCTGGGCGGTCTGCCCGCGCCCGGGCCAACCCTTCCAGGTCGTTCTGCACGCCCGTGGAGGTCTCGTTGTGGGTCACCAGCACCGCCCGGTAGTCTGCCTTCCTCAGGTGCTCCTCCAGCAGCTCCGGGGGGACCCCGGTGCCCCACTCCACCTCCACGTGGGTGACCTCCGCCCCGTACGCGCGGGCGATGCGGCTGAACCGGTTCCCGAACGCCCCGCACGAAAGCGCCAGCACCCGGTCTCCCGGGGAAAGGGTGTTGACCACCGCGGCCTCCAGCACCCCCGTCCCCGAGCTGGCGTAGGGGACCACGGGCTGACGGGTGCGGTACAGCTCCTGGACGCCCTCCAGCACCGTCCTCAGCACCCGCGCGAACGCCTCGCTGCGGTGGTTGGTCATGGGCCGGCTCCCGGCCTCCCGCACGGGGGCGGGGACCGGGGTCGGGCCTGGGATCAGCAGAAGCTCGTCCATCCTGCACCTCCTGGCCGGGTCCAACAAAAAACCTCCGCGTCTCAGAGACGGGAGGTCGCACTTCCCGCGGTGCCACTCTGATTCCGGCCGCCTGCGGCCGGCACCTCGACGGCTGTATCGGGCCTCCCGGCGGCGTTGTCGCCGCTGCTCCGGAGGTGGAAACCGCCGCGCCCGCCCGCCGGCTTTCACCCAGCCGCCGGCTCGCTGGGGGTGCAGGCGAGGCGTTGCCTCCGTCCTCGCCGGTCTCGTCTCAAAACGATAGGGCCCGAAAGCGGGCGTGTCCAGGTCCTGGGGGTGATCAAACGGCCTCGATCCCCGTGGGCCCGCCTGCCCGGAGGAGGTATAGTGGAATTGGGATGCTGAACGTCCACCAGCTCAAGATCTTTCGCACGGTGGTCCGGGCGGGCTCCTTCTCCCGGGCCGCGGAGGAGCTGCGGATCACCCAGCCCTCCGTGAGCATCCAGGTCCGGGAGCTGGAGCGCGCCCTGGGTGCGGAGCTGTTCGAGCAGGTGGGCAAGCGGATCTTCCTCACGGAGGCGGGGCGGCTTTTGGACGAGTACGCGGTGCGGATCCTCGCCCTCCTGGAGGAGGCGGAGCAGGCCGTGCGGGACCTGCGGGGATCGGCCTCCGGCCCCCTGCGGGTGGGGGCGAACAACACGCCGGGCACCTACCTGCTGCCGCCCCTGCTGGCCCGGGTACGGGAGCGGGCGCCGGAGGCGGAGATCACCCTGGAGATCCTGCCCACCCGCCGCGTGTACGAGAAGCTCCTGCGCAACGAGCTGGACGTGGGCGTGGTGGGCGACGGGATGCGTCACGAGTCCATCGTGCACTTCCCGTACCACACCGACCAGCTGGTGGTGGTGGCCCCTCCGCAGCACCCCCTGGCGCAGCGCAAGGACGTCACGGCCGCAGACCTGGTCCGGCAGCGGCTGGTGCTGCGGGAGCGGGGCAGCGGCACCCGGGAGGCCACGGAGCGGGCGTTCCGCAGCCTGGGCCTGGTGCCCACACCGGCCATGGAGCTACAGACCAACGAGGCGGTGGTGCGCGCCGTGGCCGCGGGCCTGGGGGTGGGTGTGCTGTCCCGGCTGGCCGTGGAGGAGGCGGTGCGGCGGGGTGACCTGGTGGTGGTGGAGACCGCGGACTTCCGCGCGAGCCGGACCCTGTGGGGCGTGCGCCACCGGGAGAAGCGCGTCACCGCCCTCATGCGGGCCCTCCTGGAGCTCATGGGGGACCCCCAGTTCGCGCCCGCGGCGGCCGCGGAGGGCGCCGGTGTGGGCTAGGCGCGTGTCCGTGAAAGATACCCCTTACGACCTGGGACCGGGGTCCCCCAAAATCGCTGGCGCGATTTTGGGGGTGGTGTAGGCCAGGTGCCGTGCCCGTAGAGATCCTCGAGCACACCGCGGAGGTGGGGCTGCGCGCCCGCGCGGACTCCCTGGAAGGGCTGTTCGGCGAGCTGGCCGCCGGCCTGTTCGGCCTCATCACCGACCTCCAGACGGTGCAGGAACGGGAAACCTGGCCGGTGGAGGTCCAGGCAGAAGACCTCACCGCCCTGGTGGTGGAGTGGTTGAACGAGCTGCTGTTCCTCCACGCCCGGGACGGGATGCTGGCCCGGCGCTGTGTGGTGCACGAGGCAGGCCCCCAGCGGTTGCGGGCCACGGTGTGGGGGGAGCGGTTCGACCCTGACCGCCACCCGCGGGGCATCGAGGTCAAGTCCGCCACCTACCACCAGGCCCGGGTGGAGCAGTCCGGCGGGGACTGGACCGCGGTGGTGTACCTGGACGTGTAGCGTGATCGTCGACGTCCACACGCACTTCTACCCGCAGGCGTACCTGGCCCTGCTGGAGCAGCAAGGGCGGGGCGTGCGGCTGCGCACCGACGCCCAGGGCCGTCGGTACCTGGAGCAACACGGCACGCGGCTTGCGACCCTCACCTCCCCCATGGTGGACCTGGAGGAGCGCCTGCGGGTGATGGACCGGCTCGGGGTCACCGTGCAGGTGCTGTCCCTGACCAGCCCCAACGTTTACGCGTTCCCGGAGGCGGTGGCGGTGCAGGCCGCCCGCCAGGTCAACCAGGCTTACGCGGAGATCAAGGACCGCCATCCGCGCCGTTTCCGGTGCCTGGCCAGCGTGCCCCTCGGGACCGGCGCGGAGGTGGACGAGCTGGACCACGCGGTGCACGCGCTGGGCCTGGACGGGGTGGTGGTGGGCACCACGGTAGGACACCGGACCGTGGACGACCCGCTGTTTGAACCCTTCTGGAGGCGGGCGGACGAGTTGGGACTGGTGGTGTTCCTGCACCCCATGGGGGGCTTGGCCTCGCCCCACCTGCAGGAGTTCAGCCTCCTGCCCCTGGTGGGTTTTCCCGCGGAGACCACCGTGGCCCTGGCGCGCCTCGCCTACTCCGGCTTCTTCGACCGGTACCCTCGGGTGAGGCTGGTCGCGCCCCACGCGGGCGGTGCGGTGCCCTACCTCTTGGGCCGGCTGGACACGGGCTACCGGGCCTACGCGGAGTGCGCCGCGGCCTCCCGGCCGCCGGGCGAGGCGTTGCGCACCGTGTACTACGACACCGTGAACCACCACCCGCCGGCCCTCCGGTGCCTGGTGGACACTGTGGGGCCCGGGCGGGTGGTGTTCGGCTCCGACTTCCCGCACGTGATCGGCCACCTGGAGGAGGGCGCCCGTTGCCTGCAGCAAGCCGGTCTGGACCCGGAGGCGCTGCAGGCGGTGCTGTGCCGGAACGCCCAGCGGCTCTTCGGGATCCCGTAGGGGTTTGATTCCCAAGCGCAGCTCTGCCAACCTTATTGGCGAAGAACCGCAAAGGGGGTGGCGGCATGGTCCGGCCCGCGGCTTGGGTAGCGTTGGTGGTCCTCGTGGTGTTTGCGGCGGCGCTGGGGGCCGGTGCGGGTCCAGCCCCGAGTAGCCTCACCATCGGCACCAACCCTCCCGGCACCCTGTTCTACGCCCTCGGGAGCGGGATCGCCCGCGTGCTCACGGACTACGCTGGGTTGCGGGCGGTGGTCCAGCCGTACAGCGGTAGCAGCACCTTCCTGCCGCTCCTGAACGCGGGCGAGCTCCAGCTGGGCGTGGTGAACGCGGTGGACGTGGCCATGGCGTACCGCGGGCCGGACCGCCTGAAGGTGGGCGGCCGCAACCCCTTCCAGTCCGCCCCCCACATCCGGCTGGTGGTCCGGGGCGGTCCCCTCTACGCGGTCCAGTGGGCACGCCGGGACAGCCCGTTCCGCAGCGTGGCGGACCTGCGCGGGCGGCGGGTGACCGGCGTGTACTCCGCGCACCTCGCGGTCTGGTACAACACCTACGGCAACCTGGCGTCCTGCGGCCTGTCCTGGAACGACGTGCAGGTGGTGCCGGTGTCCACGGTGGGCGAGGGGATGCGCGCGCTGGTGGCGGGCCGGGCGGACTCGGCGGCGTACGCCTTGGGTGCTGCGGACGTACAGGAGGCGGACGCCACCATCGGCCTGCGGGCCCTCTCCATCTGCGGGGACGAGCAGGGCCAGCGCCAGCTGCGGGAGGCGGTGCCGGGGTACTACGCGGTGCGGTTGAAGGCCGGCCGGTCCGCGGGCGTGGTGGAGGACGTGTGGGTGCAGGCGTACGACATCTACCTGCTGACCCACAAGGACCTGAACGAGGACACCGTCTACCGGGTTACCAGGACCCTGTGGGAGCAGAACCGCCGCCTGTGGCCCCTGCACTCCGCCTTCGAGGAGTGGGCCACCCGCCGGTTCGTGGACCCCGGCGTCACGGTGCCCTACCACCCCGGTGCGATCCGCCTGTACCGGGAAAAGGGCGCCTGGACCCGCCCCATGGAGGAAGCACAGGCCCGCCTGCTGCAGGAGGCGGCCCGGTAGATGCGCCAAGACCCGTCAGGGAAGTCCTTGGACGTCCGGGACGCGGAGGCCGGGCTTGCAGCCACCACCCCCGGCGTGGCCGGACATGTGGTCCGGGCGGCCCTGGTGGCCATTTCCGTCAGCGGCATCCTGTTCGTCCTGCAGGTCTCCTCCCGGGCCGGGGTGGCGCTCTTCCGGGAGCAGTACCTGGGCGTGCTGCTGGCCCTGGCCCTGCCGGCCACCTTCCTGTCCACCCGTGGGCGGCGTGCCCCGCGGGCTCGTGTCCCCTGGTACGACTGGCTGCTGGCCTTCGCCGGGTTCGTGGTGGGGGGCTACGTGGCCGTGTTCTACCCGTCGGTGGCAGACCGGCTCGCCGTCCTCACCCCGGACAAGTGGCTCCTCGGTGCGGTGGCGGTGGTGCTGCTCCTGGAGGCGGTGCGACGCACCGCCGGCCCCGCGGTCATGTGGGTGGCGGTGGCCTTCCTCCTGTACGCCCGCTTCGCGGACCGGTTGCCCGGACCGTTCGCGGGCAACCCCGCCCGGTGGGAGCGGCTGTTCACGTACCTGTACCTGGACCTGAACGGAATCCTGGGCACGCCGCTGGCGGTGGCCTCCACGGTGGTGCTCGGCTTCGTGCTCATGGGCCAGGTCCTCTTCGCCACCGGCGGTGCGAACTTCCTGGGCGACCTGGCCCTGGCCCTGGTGGGGCGGTTCCGCGGCGGGCCTGCCAAGATCGCGGTGGTGGCCTCGGCTCTGTTCGGGAACATCTCGGGAAGCGCGGTGGCCAACGTGGCCGTGGACGGCCCTATCACCATCCCCATGATGAAGCGCGCGGGATACCCGCCTCACGTGGCGGCGGCGGTGGAGGCCACCGCGTCCACGGGCGGGCAGATCATGCCACCCGTGATGGGGGCGGCGGCGTTCCTCATGGCAGAGTTCCTCGGGATCCCCTACGCGCAGGTGGCAGCAGCGGCCCTGATCCCCGCGCTCCTGTACTACGCCTGCCTCTTCTTCCAGGTGGACCTGGAGGCTGCCAAACTGGGCCTGCGGGGCCTGCCCAGAGACCAGCTGCCGAGGCTCCGGGAGGTGCTCCCGCGCGGCAGCGTGTTCGCGGTGGCCCTGGGCTCTGTGGTGGCGGGCTTGTACGTGTTCCGGTGGCAGGCGGACGACGTGGGCGTGCTGGCCGCGGCGCTGGCCGCCCTGGCGGCTGCGGCGCTCCGAGTGCGGGGGTGGAGCGTGGTGGGCGTCCTGGAGCAGGCCGGGCGGTCCCTGCTCGGCCTCGTGGCGATCACCGGCGTGGCGGGGCTGGTGATCGGCGTGCTGCAGTACACGGGACTGGGATTCCGGCTGGCGTTGCTGCTCACGGAGCTCGCGGGCCGAAACCTGCCCTTGTTGCTGCTGCTCACCGCAGGAGTGGCCATGCTGCTGGGCATGGGGATGCCCACGGTGGCGGTGTACGTGCTGATGGCGACCCTGGTGGCCCCCGCGGTGGCCCAGCTCGGGGTCCCGCCCCTGGCTGCGCACATGTTCGTGTTCTACTTCGGCATGCTGTCCATGATCACCCCGCCGGTGTGCCTGGCCACCTACACCGCGGCCACCATCGGGGGCTGTGACTTCTGGCGCGCGGGGTGGGCAGGCATGCGGCTGGCCGCGGTGGCGTACGTGGTGCCGTTCCTGTTCGTCCTGGAGCCCACCCTCATCGGGCGGGGCAGTACCGGGGCGGTGCTGCTGGCCACCGCCACCGCGCTGGTGGGGACGTGGTTGCTGGCCGCCTCGCTGGTGGGGCACTGGTTTGCCCCGCTTTCTCCCTGGGAGCGGCTGTGGCTGGCCGCCTCCGCCCTGGCCGTCCTCACGCCGGAGACCGGCCAGGTACCAGCGTTCTCGTGGCCCGTGGAGGTCGCGGGGCTTTTGGCGGCGCTGGCCTTGGGGTTGCGGAACTGGCAGCGGGCACGCCAGCCCCACGCCGGGCTGCACCCCGCCCTGGGTTCCCTGCCGCCTTCGTCCTAACCATGCCTCAGCCGCTTGCGGCCCGCAGGCAGGTCCTGCCGTAGTGGTACAGGTGCTGCTGCGCCAGGCCTGCCAGCTCCCCGAACCGATCCAGGGCCCACGCGCGGATGACCCGCGCGGTCTTGTGCTCACCTGCGAAGTACAGGCGTTGCACCGCACGCCTTACCCACACGTCCACGGGGAAGACCGCCCGGTGGCCAAGGCCGAACAGCAACACGCAGTCGGCCACCTTCTCCCCCACGCCCGGTAGCTCCAGCAGCGCCCGCCGTGCTTCGTCGGTGGGCACCGTGCGCAGCCCGTGCAGGTCCAGGTCCCCCCTCGCCACCCGGCGTGCCGCCTGCCGCAGGTACGGGGCGCGGTAGCCCAGCAGCGCTTCCTGGAGGATCCGCTCCGGCGCCTCCGCCACACGCCCGGGGGCGGGGAAGGTCCAGGCCACCGGAGGGGTGCCGATGGGGTCTCCCAGGGCCTCACACAGCCGCGCCACGCTGCAGGCGATCTTGGGGATGTTGTTGTTCTGCGAGATCACAAAGGTGGCCAGCACTTCCCACGGGTCCTGAGACAGGATGGAAATCCCTCGCGTCCTCCGCAGCACCCGCGCGAGGGTGGAATCCGCGGCCAGGGCGGCTTCCAGCCGGTCCACCGGCCCCCAGCCCAGCAGGTAGCGCCTGAGGGTGTCCGGGCAAGCGCGCCCGCCCACCACGGCGGCCGCGACACCGCCGGGGACCGACCGCAGCCTCCACACGCACCCACCCACCACACCCTCCGCCACCCGCCCGCGCCAGCTCCACCGGAACGCCTGCCCGCTCTGCAGGGTGCGGGCCAGGTGGAGCCCCGGGGTGTGCAGCATGAACTCTCGCATGGAGACCCGGCGGCCGCCGTGCGCCGCACGCAGCGCCCGCCGAAGAGTCCGTTCGACGCCCCAGGCGTCCCGACCTGTGGGGGGATTACGGACGCAGGAGGAACTGCACCGCCCCCGCCAAGTTACGTACCACGGCTGTGGGCGGGTGGAAGGGCGGGGGCGACCGATCCCACGAGATCCCCACGAAGGCTACCCCCGCGGCGCGAGCACACAGTTCGTCCCACGTGCTGTCGCCCACCAGCACGGCCTCCTCGGCCCGCGCTCCCAGCTGTCGCAGGGCACGCAGCACAGGGTCGGGAGCTGGCTTCATCCGCACCCCTGCTTCCCGGGCGACCACGCAGTCCGCTTCCAGCCGGTGGCGGCGCAGCACGTCCCGCGCCGCCCGAGGCCCCAACAGGGTCACGACGCCCAGGGGTGGCCGGTCCCGCAAACCCCGGAGCGTCTCCAGACCTGGCATCGGCGTGGATCGCCTGGCACCCACCACCTCGTACGCCTCCACGAGGTCGGAGGCCCTCTGCCAGGCGATGTCGTTCCCGAAAAGGGCATCGAGAACCGCCAGCACCTCCACCGCGCAGCGGCCGAACTGCACTGGCGGCAAGTCCCTCCGGGCCCGGATCTGCGGAAACTGCCCGTGTAGGGCCTGCAGGGCGGCGCAGTAGTCCACCCCGTCTTCCACGTTGACCAGGGTCTTGTCCAGGTCGAACAGCCAAACGCGCCAGCGGCTCACCGCCAGCGGCTCAGTCCGCGATGCGCATGGGGATCCGAATGTTGTGCAGGATGCGGCTCAACAGCGGCTGGTGGGGGTCCGACAACGGGGCACGGGGTCGGTTGCTCCACACCGTCTCCGGACGCGTCTGGACGAAGAACAACCTTCCCCGTTCGTCCATCGCCCACTCCACGTCTTGGGCCCTGCCCAGCTCGCGCTCCAACCGCTTGCCCATTCCCGCGAGTTCCTGTACCTGCTCCGGCCGCAGACAGGGCGCGCAGGCCATCTCCTCGGGGACTACGGTCGGCACCACCCGCCCCTGCCGGAGGTCGTACCGGTAGGCCACCGCCTTGTTTCCCACCCGGCTCGACCGAACCTCCAGGGTAACTTTGTCCACCGCGAACCGGTCCGGGGTGACCTCTCCCCCCACCACCGCGAGCCCCAAGCCGTAGCTGGCTTCCACCGTCACCTGGGAGGGATCGCCCGTGACGGGGTCCAGCGTGATCATGACCCCAGCCACCGTGGCGTCCACCATGCGCTGAACCACCACCCCCATGGCCGCCTGCGCGGGGTCGCAGCCCAGGTGAGCAAAATAGCTCAAAGCCTGGGGGCTGAACAGGCTCGCCCAGCAACGGAGCACCGCGCCCGCCACCTGCTCGGGGCCGCACACCCACAGGTAGCTCTCGTGTTCGCCCGCGAAGGAGGCTGTCTTCGCATCCTCCCCCACCGCGGAAGACCGCACCGCCACCGGCGGTTCGCCCAGCTGCGCGTACGCCTGCGCCACCTCCCGGGTCAGGAAGTCGGGAGGCCGACGCTGCCCGAACAGCTCCCGGATTCTGCGGGACGCCTCCAGTTGCGCGTCCACGGACTCCCGCGCCCGTTCCACCCACCACCGGATCTCACGTTCCAACCCTTCCGCGGCCACGAACTCCCGGTACGCATGAGTGGTCACCGCAAACCCCGGGGGGACGGGGAGACCTCGGTGCATGAGTTCCCACAGGCCCACCGCCTTCCCGCCCACCCACTCCAGGGCGCCCCGCTCGCACGCCTCCAGGGACACCACGTAACCCATGGCCTACCCCGCCGCTCGCTGCAGGATCCGAACCACGCCCGTATTGCCATCGACCCGGATGCGGTCCCCCGTCCGGATCCGCTTGGTGGCGTCTCCGGTTCCCACCACCGCGGGCAGCCCGTACTCCCGGGAGACGATGGCTGCGTGGGACATGATCCCGCCGATGTCGGAGACCGCGGCCGCAATGCGGTTGAACACCGGGCCCCAGCTGGGCGCGGTGATGGGACAGACCAGGATCTCCCCCGGCTGCACCTCCGACAGCTGCGACGCGGACAGGATGACCCGGGCGACACCCTCCGCCACCCCCGGGGAGCCCGCGTACCCGCGGATCTCGTCGTCCGCGCGGGCTCCCGCGGCGCCCAGCCATTCCCGGACCCTCTCCGTGGTGACCCCCCACAGCATGACGGTGAAGGGTTCGGTGATCTCCGCGGGGACGGGGCCCAAGGCTGGCAGAGGAGACCACCCCCGCAGGACCTCCAGGATCCGCTTGCGCTCGGCCACCTCCCGCTTCCAGTACAGGGGCCCTCGGCTCCGGCCGCCCGTGGCCCAGGTGGCCACCAGGTCCGCCAGGGCCTGGGCGACTTCGTGTCGGTTCAGGTAGAACACGTCCTCCCGGTCGTCCAGAAAACCGCTCTCCACGAAGCGGTCGCCCACCTCCCGCATCTTGTTCCAGAAGATGGTGTGGTGCCAGTGCTCCACGTAGAAGTTGTGGTCCTCGATGTAGGTGGCCACGGTGCGGGCCAGGGCCAGGTTCTGGTCGAAGGTCGCCCGGTCCTGGTCCGTGGCCAGCAGCTCGCGGTACTCCCGGGCCAGTCGCTCCCGCCTCTCCAGGATCTCCTCTTTCGGCCGCTGGACGTTCTCGCCCCGCTCCATGCGCTCCATGTACCCTTTCAGGGCAGCCCAGGGCACCGTCAGGTCGTCGACCCAGCTGCGGTGGTGGTGGTAGAAGCCCGCGCCGTTGGAGAAGTAGAACCACGGACGCCAAGCCTCGTCCAGCGCCTGCACCCACGGCCGCGCCCTCGGCTCCTGCCGCAGCTCCGCCACGATGTCCTCGGGCCTCTTGGCCTGCCGGATGCGGTCCGCGATGCCCAGGTCCAGGGCCAGGCGCGCCAGCTTCTTCAGCTCGTCGTCCGGCCGGAAGAACAGCAGCTCGGAGCCCGCCACCATCTGGGCGATGGTCTGGTCGCCGATCCCCGGGAAGGCCTGTTTGCAGAACTGGTACAGGTTCAGGTACGCGGCGTAGCCCAGGTTCAGCATCTCGAAGTGGTACTGCCAGGCCACGAAGAAGTTGTCGATGAGCCGCTCGTACGCCTCCAGCAGCTTCCAGCCCGTGGACACGCCCCGGGCCTCCGTGACCACCGCGTCGTCGTCCAGCCGGGCCAGCCGGGGCACCTCAATGGCCTCCAGCTCCTCGATGTGCCGGGCGGCCTTCTCCTTCCACCGATCGAACAGCGTGTCCCAGTTCTGGTAGTAGTGGCCCGCCCGTTTCATGAAGACGGCCACCCGTTCCTCCACCCACTTGGGGTCGGACACCGGCACCGGGGTGATGTACAGATAGCCGTTCAGGATGCGCTGCTCGATCCCATACGCGGGTGGGATGGCGAAGATCCGGCTGTTGTTCTGGCCCAGGCCGATCCGCCACGCCTCGTGGGAGATGGTGTCGAAGGGGAACAACACCTCGGGGTGGTGGATCCCGTCCTGGTACCAGAGCATGCCGTCCTCCCACTCCCGGTTCTCCTCCGAGAACAGCAGGTAGTAGGGGTACATGCGTTGCCATCCCTCCGCGCCAGGCGGCGTAGGCACTTCGAAGGGGCTCGGAAAGCGATGTACCACTGTTTGCGCTGCCATCGCGGTTTCACCCCCCCCAACGGTTGACACACGCCGGAGTCTACTCCCAACCCTGGCGCCCCTCTCGCGTGCGGGGCAAGAATCAAGCGCACCGGTTCGAACGCACCCCACCGGTTCGAACGCACCAGTACGGCCGCGCCTTGCCGGTCCCCACCGCCCCTCCCCTTACTGAGGGTGAGCCAACCCGGAGGGAGGGGGAGCGGATGCCGGACCTGCGCTGGTTCGTGCGGCAGGTGGAGGAGGCGGGAGACCTGGCCCGCATCCAGGCGGAGGTGGACTGGGACCTGGAGCTCGGCCACGTGGCCAAGCTCAGCGAGGAGCGGGGCGGGCCGTTGCTGCTCTTCGAGCGCGTCAAGGGCTACCACGGACGCCCCGTGCTGGCCAGCCTGTTCACCACGGTCAAACGCATGGCCCTCGCCCTAGGCGCCCCGGACCGCAACAGCATCTGCCAGCTCGCGCGGTTCTGGGTCGACCGCACCAAGCAGCCCATTCCTCCGATCTCAGTCCCACCGGAGCGAGCGCCCGTGTACGAGAACTCCGTCACCGGACCGGAGGTGGACGTCCTGCGGTACGTCCCCGTGCCGAAGCTGTACCCCATGGACGGCGGCCGCTACATCGGCACCGCGGTCGGCGTGGTGACCCGGGACCCCGACACAGGCTGGGTGAACGTGGGGACCTACCGCAGTCAGGTGTTCGACGGCCGGACCCTGGGCCTACAGCCCATCAAGGGAAAGGACGCGGACCTGCACATCCAAAACGCCCGACAGCGCGGTATGCGCCGCATGCCGGTCGCCTTGGTCTTCGGCAGCGACCCGCTCCTCTTCCTGACCGCCAGCACGCTCTTCGGCAGGGGCGTCTGCGAGTACGACATGGTGGGCGCACTCCGCGGGGAGCCCATGGAGGTGACCCCTGGGAAGTACACGGGCCTGCCGATCCCTGCGGACGCGGAGTACGTGGTGGAAGGAGACCTGGTGATCGCTGAGGACGAACTACGCCTGGAGGGGCCCTTCGGAGAGTACACGGGCTACTACTCGGGCACCCCGTCCCCGAAGGTATGGATCGACGTTAAGGCCCTGCACTTCCGCAACGACCCCCTGTTCCCGGTGTCCACCGTGGGCCGGCCGATCACCGACACCCACATGATCCAGTCCCTGAACCGCACCGCCACCTTGTGGTCGGACCTGGAGGCCATGCGCATCGCCGGAATCCGGTCTGTGTACTGCCTGCCGGAGAGTGGGGGCCGCTTCGTGGCGGTGGTGTCCGTGGACCAGAAGTACCCGGGCCACGCGGAGCAGGTGGGAATGGCGGTGTTGGGCACGACCACGGGCCACTACGGGGTGAAGTACGTGATCCTGGTGGACGGGGACATCCCCGCGGACGATCTGACCCAGGTGTGGTACGCCATCGCCATCCGCTCCTCGCCCGACCGCTGCGAGCTGATCAAGCGGGGCCGGTCCACGCCTCTGGACCCGGGGCTCCCCATCCACGCCCGGGAGATCACGTCCAAGATGATCATCAGCGCCACCACGCCCTACGAGTGGAAGGAAAAACCCGTGCAGATTCGCCTGGACCCGGCCACCGAGGAGCGGGTACGTTCGCGGTGGTCGGAGCTGGGCCTGGCCCGGTTCGTGACCCTGTGACATGGGCCCGGTCCCCGCGACCATCTCCCAGTTCGTGTTCGACATCGACGGCTGCCTGGCGGTGGGTAGCACGCCCCTGCCCGGCGCCGTGGAGACGTTGGCGGCACTGCGGCAGCGGGGCTACCGGTTCGTCCTGTTCACCAACGACAGTCTGTTGTCACCGGACGCCTGGGTCCGGAAGGTGGAGAATCTGGGCTTCCGGTTCCCCGACCTGCGGGTGCTCACCGCGGGGCAGCTGGCCGCGGACTGGCTCGCGCAGCGCTTCCCCGGCGGCCGCGTCTTCGTCATCGGCAGCGAGGCCATGGCGGAGGAGGTCCGCCGTCGCGGCCTCGAGGTGTTGGAAGCCGCCCACGCGGCCGCGGCCCAGGCCGTCCTGGTTGCCCGGACGCCGGAGTTCACGTACGCGCAGCTCACCGCGGGGCTGCGTGCCTTGCGGTCGGGCGCTGCCTTGGTCACCACCAGCATGGCCCGAACCATTCCCGCGCCGGACGGCCCCGTCCCCGGGACCGGTGCCCTGACGTCTGCCCTGGCGTACGCGGCGCAGGTGGAACCGGTGGTGCTGGGCAAGCCCAGTGCCGTGGCCAGCCAAGTGTGCCTGACCCTGGCTGGGTTTTCCGCGGACCGGTGCGCCTTCGTGGGGGACGACCCGGCCCTGGACGTGGCTGCGGGCAAGGCGGTGGGAGCCTACTCCATCCTGGTCCTCACAGGCACCACCAGGGAACAGGACGTCCCAGGGCTTCCTGAGCCCCACCGGCCCGACCTGGTCCTCCCGTCCGTGCGGGACCTGATGAATGTACTGCCGTAGACCACCCAAACATCGCTGGCGTGACTTTTGGGGGACCCCGGTCCCCCTAGCGAGCTGTGCCTTTCGTGGACACGCCCCTAGTTGACGGGCGGCCCCGCGGAGAGTACGGTCGAGCCGGGGGGGAGGCGACCTGAGGAAGCTGGCCCTGTCCGCGGAGTCCCTCATCCGGGACCGTCACCCGGAGGGGTTCTTCCTGGTGGATGCGCGGCAGCGGATCGTGGGTTGGAGCTCCGGGATGGAGGAGATCTTGGGGCTGCCCACGCGCCATGCCCTGGGCCGGCCCTGCTACGAGGTTCTCCGGCGGCTGCGGCTCCGTGACCCGCTCCCGTGCTCGCGCAACTGTGACCCCTTCCGCGCCGCGACTCACGGAGAGCGGTCGGTGTGCGTGCTGCGGCGGGAGCACACCCTGGGCGCCTGGTCGCTGCTGCACCAGCCCGTGGCCACGCCGGACGGTGCCGTGGTGTTGCACCGCCTGCGGGACGCCTCCCTAGAGGTGATCTCCATCCGCTTCCTGCGGCGCGTGGTGGAGGCCCTGCGGGACGAGATGGACGAACTGCAGCTGGCCAAGGCCGCCGCCTACGCGGACAATGTCACCCTCACCGCTCGGGAAAAGCAGGTGCTGCACCTGCTCGCCCGCGGGCTGCCCACGCGCGCCATCGCGGACCGGCTGTCCATCAGCTACTTTACCGCGCGCAACTACGTGCAGTCCCTGCTGTCGAAGCTGGACGCGCACAACCGGGTGGAGGTGGTGGTGGCGGCCCAGCGGCTGGGCCTCCTGGACTCCGACGGGGAGACCGGGCCCGGCGAACGGCCAGCTCTCTCCCCCGGCCCGAAGCGCGCAGTTTCCTCCACGAACCCTCCAGCCCGCTGAGGTGGCTGTCTGGAGTCCCCACGAATCGCAGAACTCCTGCGTGGCGTCTCGTTCACTCCCGTGTGGCCGCCTCGTCGACCCGCTCCCTCAGCAGTTCTAGGGCGCGCCGGCAGCTGGGGAATGCCAGGTCCGGCAGGCGGTTGAGAAAGAACCAGGTGGGCTCCGCCAGCTCCGCGGAGCCCCGCACAACTCCGCCGCTCAGCCGACAGCGATATGCCAGCACCAGGATCGGCTCTTCGCCGTACCGGTCCGGGAAACCTCCCACGAAGTCTCCCGTCGCCACTTGTACTCCCAGCTCCTCCGCGCACTCCCGCGCGAGAGCCTGTTCCGGCGTCTCCCCCGGGTCCACGAATCCGCCCGGCACGTGCCACAGCCCTCGGCTGGGCTCCGAACCCCGACGTCCCAGCAGCACCTGGACTCCCTGCGAGGTGCGCTGTGTGATCAGGGCCGCCACAACGGGCTTGGGGTTCTGCCACAGGACGAACCCGCACCGCCCGCACACGGGGTGCGCCACCCGCTCCCCCCGGAATCGTCGTGGGGTCATTGTTCCGCCGCAGCGGGGACAGTACCGGAGTTGCGAGAGATCCACGGAACCCTCAGCCCTCCGCCCCGCGCCAGCCCAGCCCGTCCACCACCAGCTGGGACCAGCTCTCCATGCGGTCGTAGTGCGCCAGCGCCTCCGGTACGGACACGAACCGGCCCGCCAGCACCTCCCGCTCCCGCACCCGCACCTCCCCCTCCGTGCGAGCCTCGTACACCAGCCCGAAGTGCACCGCGCTCACAGCGTTCCGCTCGTCGTTCAGTACCCCCACCCACCGGGCCGTCCAGGGCGCGCTGAACTCCAGCTCCTCTTCCAGTTCCCGGACCAGGCCCGCCCGGATCGGGTCGTCCTGCACGTCTGCGCGGCTGATGTGCCCGCCCACGCCCACGGAGTACAGGTGGTGCAGCCGCGCCTCGCCCCCCTGCCTGAGGCGTCGGAACAGGAACACCTCGTCACCCCGGCGGACCACCACGTAGGGGATCACCTGTTTGAAGGAAGGGTCCTCCTCGACGTCGCCCCGGCGGCGGTACGTGCCGTGCTCCAGGATGCGGCGCAGGTAGCCCACTTCCGGAGGGCGCATTCCGGTGAAAGCGCCTGAGTCCAGCAGCAGCCCGCGCGGGACGACCAGGACCTCCTCATCCATCTTGTCCATCACGCACCCCTCCCGTATTCCCGCGGTCCACCGCCAAGGCCTGCACCACCGCCTGCGCGGAACTGGCAAGCCCCGACACCACGAGGGTGAGGGCTTCGTCCACGCCGATCTCAAGCCCCCGCACCACCCGGCGAAAGGGTGCCTGTGGACCCCCCCCCAGGACCACCTCCACCACCCGTTTCGTGCCCCGTAGATGGTCCGCAACAGCGGTGTGCGGAACAACACCCTCTCCAGGGCCGCAAGGGTCCTGTGCCCGAACCCGCCCGCCAGCCCCGCCTTCGGGAGGGCGTTGCCGAGCAGCAGGCGCAGGGCCGGCTGCAAGATGCTGTCCAACACCCGGAACACCCAGCGCAGTAGGGCGAAGGTGACCAGGATGGGCACGGTCACCAGCAGCCCGTGGATCAGGAGTCCTCGGAGGAAGGCCATTCTGGAACCCGGTGGGAGCGCCTCGTCAAAGCCCGGCCCAGGGCGTGGGAGCCGGCCGGCGTGGTGAGCATCAGGAAGGCCAGGATCGCTACCTCCTGCCACCCGCCTCCGTGGTGCAGGAACGATCCCAGCAAGGCTCCCGCGGCGCCGAAGGTGCTCACCTTGCCCGCCACGTGCAGGCGGCTGAGGGTGTCGCGGTACCGCACCATCCCCACCCCTGCCACCAGGGAGAAAGCGGCACCGAGCAGGAGGAACCCCTCGCTCAGCTCACGCAAGCGGCCCTCCTCGGGACACGAACCGAGCTGCGGCCACCGTCCCCACGAACGCCAGCGCCGCCAGCACCACCGCCACGTCCAGGTAGTCCCGGGTGTCCCACAGCACGCCCACGGTGAGCACCACGTTGAGCAGCACCATGGCCAGGGCGTCCGCCGCCACCACCCGGTCCACGAACCCGGGGCCTGTGGCCACGCGGACCGCACACAGGGCCCCGGCGCAAGCCAGCAGCGCCAGGGCCACCGCGGTCACTCGAACACCTCCGCCACCGCCCGTTCCAGTCGGTTCTGGATTTCGGCCACCGCCGCCGCCTCCTCCTCCAGGTCGAAGACATGCACCAGCAGGCTGGTGCGGTCCGGGGCCACGTCCACGGTGAGGGTGCCCGGCGTGAGCGTGATGAGGTTGGCTAGGGCCGTGACCGCGGCATCGCTCCGCACGCGGACGGGCACCCGGATGAAGCGGGGCCGGTTGGCCCGCAGGGGGTTCAGGACCAGCGCCGCCAAGCGCAGGTTGGCCCGGGAGATCTCCCACACGGCCACCGCCGCCAGTCGCGCCGCCGCCCACACCCGCCTCACCTCAGTCCCCTTCCAGTACCGCGCGGCTGTACGCCACCGGATCCGCGAGCCGCTGCGCCGCCGTCGCTGTCAGGTCCACCAGCCATGCTCCCCCCAGCCCCCACGCCACCGTGAGCGCCGCCACACCCCCCGTGGCCACGTAAAGCAGCGGGGGGATCGACTCCCGCTGCGGCGGCGGCCCCCAGAAGGCACCCGTGAAGATCTTGCTCATGGACAGCAGGGTGAGCAGACTCACCACGAGGCTTGCCGCCACCGCGATCGCCTCGCCCGCCTGGAATCCGGCCTGCGCCACCAACACCTTCGCCCAGAACCCGCTGAAGGGAGGGATTCCGGCCAGCGAGAGGGCCGGCACCGCGAACAGGACCCCCAACAGCGGGTGCACGTGTCCCAGCCCTGACAGGGCGTGCAGGGACCCGGTCCCGTAGGCCGCCTCCACCGCCGCGCTCACCAGCAGCAGGGCCGTCTTGACGCCGATGTACGAGAGGGAGCCCGCCGCCAGCTCGAGGCCTTCGCCGCGCGGGCGGACCTGGCTGCTCAGCCCCTGCTCCTGGAGCCGTATCTGGAGGTGGCCCTAGCGCCGGACGTGGTGCTCTGCGGCCGGCCCGACCGCCTGGACGAGGAGCCCGACGGTTCCCTGCACGTCATCGACTACAAGACGGGCGAGCCGCCCGAGGAGGTGGACGAGGGCCAGCTACGCCTCTACGCTATAATGGTTGAGAAGGGGCTGGGGCGGCCCGTGCGCAGGGCCTCTTTCTGGTACCTAGAAGGGGGCCAGGTATGGACGGCCGTCGTAACGCCCGAGGCCCTCGTCCAGGCCGAAGCGGAGGCCTTGGCCCTGGCCCGAGCGCTGCGATGGGCGGAGCACTTCCCGGCTAACGTGGGGCCCCACTGCGCCCGCTGCCCCTTCCTCTATGCCTGCCAATACCGGGAGGAGATCGCCCGGCGCCGGCAGGTCGAGGGGTGGTAGCCGTGCCCATCTACGAGTACCGCTGCCAGGACTGCGGCCGCAAGAGCAGCGTCTTCGTCCGCCGCATCGGCATGGAAGTGGAGCCCTCCTGCCAGCACTGCGGCAGCCGTAGCATGGCCCGACTCATCTCGCCGGTGGCCGTGCTCCGCTCAGACGACGAGATCTTCCAGGGGCTGGCCGAGGACGTGAGCTGGGACGACGTGGACGAGTCCGACCCCAGGAGCATGGCCCGCTTTATTCGCCGCATGTCGCGGGAGTTGGGCGAGCCTCTGGACGCAGAGATGGAGGCGGGGCTGGAACGCATGGAGGCGGGCGAGATGCTCGAGGACGAGGAGGGCGACGACCTGTCGGACGGGGACGAGGAGGAGTGATGGATCAGCCCAGCGTCTTCGTCCGCTCCCTGGGCATCCAGGTGGCCGAGGTCGGCCAGGGCTGGGCGCGACTGGTAGCCACCGTGGGCCCCGAACACCTGAATTTCCACGGCTTCGCCCACGGCAGCTTCCTGTTCGCTCTGGCCGATGAGGCCTTCGCTCTGGCCTGCAACAGCCGCGGACCGGCTGTGGCCCGCTCTACCAGTATGGAGTTCTTCCTGCCCGTGCGTGAGGGCGAGCAGCTGGAGGCGATGGCCCGCGAGCTGCACTTGGGCCGTCGGTCCTCCACCTACGTGGTGGAGGTGCGCAGCCGGGATGCGCTGGTGGCCCTGTTCACCGGCACCGCTTACCGCTTTGCCGATGGGCGCTCGCCCGACGGCGAAAGAAGAGGAGAGTGACAGGATGCCTATATACGAGTTCAAGTGCCGCGACTGCGGCCGCCTGACTAGCATCTTCGTGCGCAGTATCGGCAGCCGGTACGAAGCCCGCTGCACACACTGCGGCAGTGAGGCGTTGGATCGCGCCATCTCTCGCTTCGCCTATCATAAGAGTGAGCAGACCATCCTCGAGGAGTACGGCGCCGAGCCCAAGCGCCTAGAGGACTACAAAGACCCCCGCCAGATTGGCCGCTGGGTGGAGCGTAAGTTCCAAGAGTACGGCATGGAGCTGCCCAAAGAGGCGCGGCAGATGATCGACGCCGCCCGCGAGGGCGAGTTCCCCGAGCCGGTGAAGGACCTCTAGGCCGTGGACACCTCCCCCCTTGGCGACATCGCCCAGCGCCTGCGGGACTATCTGACCGAGAAGCACGAGGCGCGGGAGGTGGCCCTCTCCCTCTGCCGAGAGGTGGTGCGCCTCTCGGCCAATGCCGTCCGTGCTGCCCATCGGGGCGAGTTCGATATCGCCCGCGAGCTGCTGGCCCAGGCTCGGGCCAAGCTAGACCAGGCCGACGAGGCCCTTCAGCGCCACCGCGACATCTACTACGGCGGCTTCGTCCACGATGCCGCTAAAGAATACGCCGAAGCGGCCTGCACCCTTTCGCTCCTGTCCGGACGCCCCTTGCCCTCGCCCGAGGAACTGGGGGTGGAGGCCCAGGCCTACCTGAACGGCCTGGGCGAGGCAGTGGGGGAGCTGCGCCGTCACCTGCTGGACATGCTCCGCCAGGGCGACCTGGCCCGGTGCGAGGAGGCCCTGGCGGCCATGAGCGACATCTACGATGCCCTGGTAACTATGGACTACCCCGAGGCCGTCACCGGCGGCCTCCGTCGCACCACCGATGCCGTGCGCAGCACCCTGGAGCGAACCCGTGGCGACTTCACCCTCGCCTACGTCCAGCGCCGGTTGGAGGAGCGGCTGGACGCCTTTTTGGGCCGGCA
>VAPR01000500.1_pt1 | contig 25550 bp, 27 predicted proteins | sample 3380701 | NCBI WGS metagenome assembly VAPR01 (sample SAMN11536904, study PRJNA540576) | hot springs metagenome | isolation source: hot spring wet sediment | place: Spain: Lobios | collected 2014-01 | reverse complement strand
CCATATCCCATGTAAAAATCGAGATATCTTCTGCCTCCGCTGTCCCACACATACTGCCCCTCAGCACGTGCCACACGCAGTCCACGGGGGGCGGCGAACCTAAGCAGAGAAACAGTCACCGCTTCAGCACCTCAACACTCTTCTCGACTATCTTTGTCGGCAAATCATAGCCTGTGACAAGTACAGTGTTCCTGAACTCGACCACGCCGTTCACCTCGTTGACAAGCATACCTTTCTCCCGTGACTCGAGAACATCTACTCCGAGGACTCCTCCGCCGACGGCGTCACCTGCCTTGATGACGAGGTCTGCGAGCTCGTCGGTCACGGGACATGGCTGAGCTTTTCCGCCGAGGGCTGTGTTTGTTTTCCAGTTTTTGCTCACCCTGTAAATTGCGACGGGGACTTCACCCCATACGTAGAAGGCTCGGATATCTCTCTCGGGCTTGTCGACATGCTCCTGTATGTAGTGTATCTTCATCTGCGGATTTGGCATGTTCTCCCTCAGCTCGAGTATGTCGAGAAGCGACTGCTCATCGAAGGCTCTCGCGATGTTTCTTCCCCAGCTTCCCGAAATAGGTTTAACAACTACTGGAAACCCTATCTTCCTCGCGGCCTTCAACGCTGTTTCCCTGTTTAAGGCAATCGCTGTCACGGGGGTGGGGACGTTTTTTCGGGCCAGCAGACATGATGTAAGAAGTTTGTCGGCTGAGTTGCGTAGCACTTGGGTGTTGTTCACGACTATGTAGCCGCTTCTCTCAAATATGGCGGTGGTGGCGGCGGCCCTGTTGTAGCTGACACAGCGTTGGATGATGAAGTCGGCGTCGAGGCCATTTCCCTCGTTTATCCAAAATTCTCTCGCGACAACATGTATGGGAAGAGGTTTGTGCCCGAGATTGTTTATAGACTGGAGTAGAGCCTTCTCCTCAAACCGCACAACGTCGTAGGAGAGGCCGATGTTCATCCGCTACTGGCCCCAGTCTTCCGCAACCTCTTCAGCAACTTTGAGTGAAGCTGTGTTCTTTTCATCCATGAAGTATTCCAGCTGGGCGCCGCAGTCCCCGCACTCAAACAACTCGCCGGGCAACGCGTCGTTCGGCACCTCCACGGACGCTCCGCAGACCGGACAGTTCAAAGAGGGCATACTCATTACCTCGCGGGACGTAATCGTAACGCCCTTATTTAAATCGTTATAATTGTGGTGGAAATTTGTCGTGGGTCGGATGGTTTTTTCCGATTATCGTAATTGTCTAAACATCCTTCGTCAACCGACGATAACCGTCCCGCCGCCTAAATCAGCCGCTTCAACAGGGTCGGCGACAAGCCCAGTGCATATGTGCGCCCTCTTTACACCTGATTGCACGGCCCTGGCGGCCATCATCACTTTGCGGTTCATGCCCGGCCCTATTTTGTCCAGTATCTCAAGCGCCTGTGCAGCGGTTAGACTCTTAACCAGCTCACCGTCAAGCAGCAACCCATCAACATCGGTGAGGAGATACAGCTTGTCTGCGTGTATGCTGCTTGCTATGGCGGCTGCGGCCGAGTCGCCGTCTACGTTGAGTAATTCGCCTTCCTCCCCTATTGCGAGTGGTGAGACAACGAGCACAACCCCGAGCTCGAGTAGACGTTTTATGAATTGTGCGTCGACCTCTGTGATTGTTCCCGTGTATCCGCCGTCGACCACACGTTTGCGTCCTCTTTCGTCGACTATCACGATTTTCTTCTTTCTCTGGGCTTTGATGATCGAAGCATCTACTCCCGAGAGGTTTACAGCTTTAACGCCCAGCTTGTTGAGGTAGGCGGCAATCTCCTTGCCGAGTTTTCCGGCCATAACCATGGTGTAAACCTCTATCTCAGCGGAGTCGGTGAGCCTGCTTCTCACACCCGAGGGTGAGACAACTATCTTCGGCTCAACACCCAGCCGACGCTCAAACTCCGAAACAATATCTCCCCCACCGTGGACGAAAACCACTCCATCCGAGGAATGCCGCGCGACTGACTGGAGTATGTTTTGTCTGTTCGACGCGAGAGCTCTACCACCGGCCTTGACAACTATCACGGAATAGCTCATCCCGATGTGGATTTAAGGTTAGGCTGGGCGCAGAGGAGGATAGTTGAGACCGTCTCTTTCATCGAAGCCGTGCATGATGTTGAAACACTGAACCGCCTGCCCAGCCGCACCCTTCATCAGGTTATCAATCGCCGCGAAAAGAGCCGCGCGTCCTATCCTTTTCTCCACGGCGAAACCCACGTCAGCAAAATTGCTGCCCACAACATATTTTGGGTCAGGATACCTGAAAGGCGCCCCATGAACTATCCTTATGAAGGGCTCCTTGGCGTAGCGGCTTGCATACACTTTCCAGACATTGTTTTCATCAGTTTCCTCGTTTAGGAACCATACATGAGCTGTTGCAAGTGCTCCGCGTACTGCTCCGACGGCGTGCGGAACCAGTGCTACCTTTACCGGCTTTTTCGCAAGCAGAGAGAGCTCCTGCTCAACCTCGGCAACATGCCTATGCCCCTCCGCCTCATACGGCCTCATCACGTTAGCTCTCTCCGGATGATGGGTGCCCAGCGAAGGCTTTATCCCAGCCTCACTGCTCCCAACCTTGACGTCAACAACAATCCTCTCCAAATCAATCAACCCCTGCTCTACGGCGGGAACAAGAGCTATCAACGCTGCAGTAGAGTTGCAGCCGGGACAAGCGACGAGCGACGCTGTTTTGATAAATTCTCTGTATATTTCGGGCAAACCATAAACCGCTTTGTCCAAGAGCTCGGGCCTCGGATGCTTCGTCTCATACCACTTCTCGTAGTCAGCGGGCTTTCTTAAGCGGAAGTCGGCGCTGAGGTCGAGGACTCGGAGGCCTCTGTCAAGGAACTGCGGTGTCAATGTGGAGGATACGCCGTGTGGTGTGTTGACGAAGACTGTGTCACATTTCTCGACAAGTGCTTCGACATTTACTTCGGAGAACTTGAGACCTTTGTAGAAGCCGCGGAGATGAGGATGGATTGCTGTAAAGGGCTTGCCAGCATATTCCCGTGATGTTACATAGGTTACTTCAACGTTTGGATGGACCGCGAGAATTCTTAGAAGCTCTCCTCCTGTGTATCCGGAGCCGCCGACTAAACCTACACGGACAACCATTCCAGCCACATATCCTGCCCCCTTTTTTATAAAGCATATTATTTACTCCGTTACTTCTACTGCCGATGTCGGCGGACATCGATGAGATTGATAGAAAGATAATTGAGATGCTAAAGGAGGATGCTAGGAGAAATTTCACTGAGGTGGGGAAGGTGCTTGGTTTGTCTGAGGGGGCTGTGCGCCGGAGGGTGAAAAACCTCATGGACAAAGGTGTCATCAAAGGGTTTACCGTGGTTCTCTCCAAAGACTATGGAGTTAAGGCCGTTACCTTTCTCAGCGTCCATCCCTCTGTGCCCACCCCCGAGGTCGCCGACAAGCTCATCAAGTTAGAGGGTGTTGAGGAGGTTTACGAGATCACGGGAACAAGGGACGTCATGGCTATAATCACGGTTCCCTCGATGGCGTCACTTAACAAGGTCATCGAAGCTATTAGAAACATATCCGGTGTCAGCGAAACCAACACAAGCATTATTCTTAGGCAAGTTAGGAAAAGTTAGTCGATGACCTTGGCCCGTGTTAAGAGAAGAAGCAGCTCATCATATGTGCTGTCAACATCGTTTACGGCGGACTCGGGGACGTCGAGGTTTACGGGTACGCGGTGCTTCCAGTAGTAGCCGTTCTCGACGTTTAGCCGTGTGAAGACGCCGGTAACAGCGGGCGGAAGCTTGTAGTTGTGTTTGTTAAGGATGTATTCGACGAAGCATATTCGGTAGGCTTTTTCATGGATGTCGCCGTAAAAAGTGTTGAAATAAACATGGAGAGGCGAGTTTCTGGTGTATGTTTCCCATGTTGTGAAGGCTGTGTAAACAGGTATCCAGCCGTCGTCTCGGAGGACCTTGTCCTCGAGAGAGATGGGCCGTTTCCAGCTGCTTACGAAAAATCCTCTGGCCTCAAGCATGGGGATAACATATCTATGTATTATCCCCTGCCTCATCAGCTCAATCTTCTCCCTCAGCGTCAGCGCCATACATGTGCACCTTCGAAGCCGTCGGCCGCAAAACCGCCTAAAACAACATGTTCGGGTTGTTTAAAACCTCATTTTTCACAGGTCTTCAGATAGTTTAGAAGCCCTGACCCGTCGACCTTTTCCGCCGCGGATGTATCCGCTTTCATGAAGGTAATAGAGATAGCCTTTTCCACAAAAACGGCGTAGGCGTCTGTGCCTGGCTCAAGGTCTTTACGCAGCTCCCCCTTCAGCCAATAATATGGCTTGCCTCGGGGGTCTATTCGCTCCTCGACAAGCTCTTTGTAACGGTTTCTCGCCGCCCTCGTTATGACGTAGGGGGTGGAGTCTGAAACCATGTATGGGAAGTTGACGTTCAGATAGTCTGCACCCTTTGGAAGCCCGTGTTGAAGAAGATAGCTTATGATGGGCTTTGCTTTGGCCGCTGCTTTGGCCATCATGGTTTTCATCCACTCGGCCGACGGAACACTGTCCTCCGGCAGCGAGAGTGAGAAGGCGGCAGCCGGATAACCCATCAGGCAAGCCCTTATGGCCGCGCCGATGGTTCCGCTGCCATAAACAGCCTGAAGCGAGACGTTGTTACCCTCGTTTATCCCCGAGACCACGAAATCCGGGCCCTCGCCGCCGTAGACATGCCTAACCGCCATTATCACGCAGTCTGAGGGGCTGCCTGAGCAGGAGTATGCTACATGTCCTCCGAACTTAATTTTCCTTAGCCGTAGCGGCTTGTGGAGGGTTATGCTCATGCCGACGGCGCTTTTCATCGACTCGGGCGCAACAACCGTGACCTCGCCCAAATCACTTAAAACATCATAGATGGCCCAGAGACCGGGCTTCAGAACACCGTCGTCGTTGGTGAGAAGTATTTTCTTCAAGCCTATTCCTTCTGCATCAGCATCTTCGCAATCTCTGTCCGGAGAACAGGCTTAAGCCTCTCGAGCCTCGCTTCGACGGAGTTATCGTATCTCATGGAGCCGTCGACTGAGGTTGCTCTTAGCCCCGCCTTAATCGGCGCCGGCTTACCAGACACAACAACTTTTACTCCGTAATTCTTCTCAGCCACCACCTCTCTCAGGAGTGGGAGAGCCACCTCGTTTGTCTCAACCACTATGTCACGGCCCATAACCTGCACGGTTTCATCCAATAACCTAGTAAGCACCTTTTTGAACTCAGGCGTCCCCGATTCCTTGGCTATCTTCTCGAGAACAGACTCGAATATTTTGTTGACTTCTTCCTCGACGGCCGCTATCGCCATGTTCTTGGACTGGATTTCCGCTGTGCTTAGTATCCTTTGGACGGATGCTTGGCGCGATGCTTTGCCCGCCTCCTCAATCTGGGCCAGCTCTTGCATAACTTCTCTTTCCACGCGGTTGACCACCTCGAGGGCCTCCGCCTCCGCTTGATCGAGAACCTTCAACCCGTTCATCAAAGCGTCCTGAAGAACCTCGTTAATCACTTTGGACAGCGGCACCGACAAGACTGCTCAACCCGAGAACATACACCCTCCTAAAAAAGATGTCAAACACCGAGGACGCTGCGGAGAAGCTTGCGGTAATCGATTTTCCGCGGGGCCCCTACAGGTGGTGACAGCTCATACACCAGCGGCGTGGGCTTGCGGGCCCTTAGCTCGTTCAACTCATCCCTGAACTTTTCTGAAAGGTCTTCCGAGACGATTATCAAGCCGACATCAGCCCTGCCCATAAGCTCCTTGATGGTTTTGAAAGCCTCCTCCGGTGAGTTGACCGCGACACCCTCCGCACCGGCTAAGATGAAGCCGTTCACAAAAGTCGCTCCACCGACGGCGTATACCTTCAATCCGTCAAGCCTTCTTTCACTCCTTGATTTAACGTTAAACCACGAGCTCTACGGTGTCGCCGTCCATCAGGACGTGGCTGGGCCCAACCTGCTGACCCTGTATCTTAACCGACCTACCCCAGACCCGTGCATACCGCAGCTCCTCCGCTATCTCACGGTGAATGATCTGAGCGAGCTCCCTAACGGTTGTCCCCTTCTTCACCACAACGGGTTTCCTGTTAACGACGCCGTCTTTCTGGGTGTAGATCCTGATGAGCTCGAGATGCTGAAATATCTGTTCGGCGAGGTCTCTGTAGCTGGCGGGACTGCTTTCCGCGATATAAATAAGTGGGAGACTTAGTTCCTCGGTTGAGCGGCTCAGCTTCTCAGCTTCAGCAGCTGGTATATGTTGGCTGCGTCCCACGGCGACCAGGGCTTTTTTGTAGATTGTTGGACGGAAAACCTGTTCCAAAACCCCGTCCACATCAGTTTCGCCGTATATCTTAACAACAGCGTTACGTATTCCTATCTGCTGGAGCTGTGACTTAAGCTCTGCTAAAGAGCCGTGGAAGCGGCCGAACAAGACAATCCTTATGCCGCCGCTGTCCGTCTTCTCGACCTCTACATCGAAGCTCTTTTCACCCAGCACTATGCCAGCGTCGTCAAGCATCTCGACAAGTTTATGGAGTTGCTGCACGGGGTTGCCCATGCCGTCTAACGTGAGCACGATGAGGTCGGCGCCACGGGCCGCGGCTATGCTTCTGACAGCGAAAGGTGTTGGCTCTAGTTTTGACGTAAGGACGGCGGGAAGCTCAACAAGCTGGATGTAAACATCTTCGTAGAGCATCATGGCTGGGACTGGGCGGGTTGTCGTCAACTCATACATACCCACCTCGGGCTTGGCGTTTGTCAGGGCCCTTATGATGGTTGATTTTCCCGAGTTAGCTACACCGAGGAGTGCAACCGTGGCGGCGCCCTCTTTTCTGAATGCGAAAAGATCGGTGCGAGAAACCTTGGCTGACTTTTTCCTCTCAGCCTCTTTCCGAAGCTTGGCGAGGGTTGTCTTCAGCTGCGCCCGCATCTTTTCCGTGCCTTTATGGTCAGGTATAAGCGGCAGAGCCTCCTCGAGGGCCCTTATCTTCTCCTCGATTGTACGGGCCTCCTGATACTTGGCCAGCTTCGCCTGAGCCTCGGCGGGAAGGTTTGTCGGCATCCCTTGTGTCAGGCAGCCCTCCGAAGGAATAAAGGTTTCATAGATAGTTGAGCAGAAAGTAGACAAGTACGCCGAGGACAAGGCTTAGGCTCCACAGCCTCACCCCCCATCTACCGACGGCTCTGTGCCTCGTCTTTTTCCCAACTTCTGCGACTGGTGTAAAAAGCCCGGTTAAGATGTTGTAGAGCACAAGAGGTACGGAGACAATTGAGAGACCGAGATGAATGATGAGAGAGGGTAGGTAGACAAAATCACGTATTGGCTGTGGGCCTGTGAACTGTTTTACTCCCCCGAGGAAGAGGCGTCCGAGATACATCGTCAAAAAAGCCGTAATTAGGATGAATGAGGCCAGCATCAGAAGTCTGTGAAGACGGATGTCGCGTCTCCTGATGGCTCTGTAACCCGTGAGAAGAGTGACGACGGCGACTGAGTTGACGGCCGCGATAGCATGGGGCAGGATTTCCACGAGCGGTGAAGACGTCGCTGGAAGTTCCCGCGGAGCAAGGAGCAGGTAGCCGAGAACACCGTATGCGGCTAAAGTTATGACAAGAGTCACGAGCGAAAACCTGCTGAACACACCTGCTTATACAAGGGTCACAATTTAATTTTGGCTTCATGTAACGGTGGCTGGGTTGAGGAGGCTTCTCGACGAGGTTGGCAAGCTCTTGCTAGACGCTGGCGTGGAGCAGCCCAGGGTGTCGCTGGCGAAGGATGCGAGGTTCGGCGACGTCTCATCCTCGGATGCTTTCGACTTGGCTAAGAAGACGGGGAAAAAGCCCGTCGATGTAGCGAAGGAAATCGTTAATCGGATAGACTTGTCGAAGGCTGTTTACGTTGATAGGGTTGAGGTGGCGGGTGCCGGTTACATCAACTTCCACGCCCGCTGGCCCCGGCTCGCATCAGATATGTTGGCAGAGGCGTGCGAAAAGGGGAGAAGCTATGGCGAAACCAGCATAGGCGGCGGCCAGTATGTCTTGGTCGAACACACGAGCGTAAACCCTAACAAAGCCCTTCACATAGGACACGCACGCAACGTCTGCCTCGGCGACAGCCTCGCACGGCTGCTGAAAAAGAATGGGTACCGCGTTGCTGTGGCCAACTACATAGACGACAGCGGTGTGCAGATGGCTGAGCTACTTCTTGCATTCAAGCACCTCGGCTACAGCATGGAGCCGCCTATAGGGCAGAAGTTCGACGAATACTGCGGCGGAGTCTACACGGAGGTAAGTAGGCGAATTGAGGCTGACCCGGAGCTTGAGGCTTTGAGGCGGCGGCTGGCTGCCCAGCTTGAGGACCCCGGGTCGGAGACGTCGCAGCTTAACAGGCAGGTTGTAGACCGTGTCTTGATGGAGCAGCTGAGGACATGCTGGCGCCTCGGAGCACGGTATGATGTGTTGAACAAGGAGAGCGACATCCTGCTTTTCGACCTGTGGTCGGAGGTTTTCAAACGGCTTAGGGAAAAGGGTGTGCTCTATGTTGCACAGGATGGGCCTAAGAAAGGCTGCTGGCTATTCGACCTTAGCGGCCACCCGAAGCTGAGCAAAGAAGGCGACGAGGTTGTGGTCAAGAGCGACGGCTCGACAACATATGTCGCGCGCGACTTTGGGTATGCTGCTTGGAAGCTCGGGCTGTTGGACAAGGACTTCCGCTACAGGCTTCTCACAAAAAACCCCGACACCACGCCCGTATACATAACCGACCGCAACGGAGCAGAGACCCACAAATTCGGAAACGCATCCTTCACGATAAACGTTGTTGATGTTCGACAGAAGAGGCCGCAGGAGATTGTACGCTATGCGCTGGAGAAGCTTGGAGCCGACCCCTCAAGATACATCCACTACGCATACGAGGTTGTTTCGCTCAGCAAAGCAGACGCCGAGAGGCTCAACCTCAACGTCGGAGAACGTGGATTCGTCCACATGAGCGGCAGAGGCGGAATCTACGTAAACGTCGACCCGCTTCTCGACTATGTTAAACAGAAGGCCGCTGAAGGAGCCCGGCAAAGACATCCTGACTGGAGTGAAAGCCATGTCTCCGAAGTCGCTGAAAAAATAGCGGTCGCCGCCATAAGATACTTCCTCATACGAGCAGACCCGGATAAGATGATTGTTTTCGACAGCGAAGAAGCCTCAGACATCGAGGGCGACACAGGCCCCTACATTCAGTATGCATACGCGAGGGCTACAAGGATAATTGAGAAGGCCGACGCCCAGCCCAACCCCCGCAACCCTCCGTCAACACTTGACGCAAAAGAAATAGCGCTCATCAAACAAATAGGGATGCTCTCACTCGTCTATGAAGAAGCGGCGAGAAACCTTTCGGTCAAAAGAATAGCCACATACCTGAGGGAGCTCTCCTTTGCCTTCAACGATTTTTACGAAAACTGTCCAGTTCTCTCCGCTGAAGAGGATGTCAAGGTTTTCAGGCTGGCGTTGGTAGAGGCGTTCAGGTCGGCTGTTTCCTCGGCAGCGGACGCCGCTGGTATTCCCCTGCTCGAGGAAATGTAGCAAGAAAATATCCAGACAAAGAACCCTGAATAGTTTGCGGAGTGGTTGTGGAGCCTGCTCGAGCCATATGTCCGTTCAAGAGCCAGTTAAAACACATCCATAGCCCTACCCTGAACAGGCATCTCGGCAACGGGCCTCAAGCCAGAGTTGTTTAGAAGGTGCTTCATCATCTCAGGCTTATGGGTGTGTACCGGGATAACCTTCCGCGGCCCAATTTCTTCGATTATTTTTAGGAGGTCTTTTTGCGGAGCGTGTCCAGAGGAGTGTATGTGTTCATAGCGGAGGTTGAGGAGGTTTACCCAGTTATGTATCCGGTCTTCTTCGAGCATCTGCTCCTCCGAATGGGCCTCGCTCGTTGACAGTATGAAAGGTGAGCCCGCCGCGGGCGCTATGTCGCTCAGCTTGATGATGTCCTCGGCCCTGCTTAAAACGAGCAGATACTTTTTCTGTTCTCGCCTTATCTCCTCGTCTCCGACGGTTGGTATTCGGTCTATTAGCTCGGTTTGCCAGCTCGGGTAATCTGTTTTGGAGTATGTGCCTGTGCGTCTCCTCTCGAGGAAGGCTGCCAGCTTGTCGTCCCTTAGCTCGGGGATGTTCATCCGGGCTCCTCCTGTTTTGAGTGTGGTCAGCAGGTTGGCGTGGTGGAGAGAGATTGCGACGACGCGGTCAAAGTCTTCGGCTATGCTCAGAACGCTGTTGAGCCTGTCAAAATCCATCATCGCCACGACTACCGAAACAAGCTTATCACCCGCCTTCGATAAGACACGGGCCAACTCTTTTTTCACATCACTCTCAGAAGAGACATCTGTTTCATCCAACCGCGTCCCCTCGATGACAAGGGTCTCGACATTCATCTTCACACATTTCTCCACAAAGTCATGTGTCATCTCGGCCTTGGGCCCATGCATTCGAAGGTCTCCCGTGTATGCGAGGACTCCTTCACCAGTCTCTATAACAAGGCCGTAGGCGGCCGGGATGCTGTGGTCCACGTGAACAGGGTGTATTACGACATCCTCGAAAACCAGCCTCGACCCCGTGCGGAAAACTTCTACAGGATGGTTCTCGTTCTTGTTGAACAGGTTTTCGGGCGACTTCTGCTTGGTTGTCTCCCGTGCTTTTATAAGAAGCCTAGTAGTCTCACCCATGTAGAGAGGTATGTCTGGACGCAAAAGTGAAGCATGTCCATAGTGGTCAAGGTGACCGTGGGTTATTACGACGGCTTCGGCGAAGGCTGTGCCGTCTTTTTCGTAAAGTCCTTTTAAAGCGGGTAAGACGCCTGTGGCCACGTAGTCTCTGACGAGGGCGAATCGCCGTGGTTGGAGAAAGGTGCTGAAAAACCTGCTTCTTGTGGTAAAGTCGACTCCGAAGTCGAGGAATACACGGCGCCGGCCCTCCAGAAGTATTTTGTTTCCACCTATTTGCCCTGCTCCGCCGTAGACCGTCAGCTTCAACGGCGGGTAGATGCGGCGCTTCCGTAAATTCTTTGCATCAGATATGCCGGTGTTGGTGTTGCGTCTTTAAATAACGGCGTTATACCCACATACCCAGAAACATGGAGCTGAAAATCGTCAACCTACACGCCAGCGTAGAAGGCAAACAAATTCTGAAAGGCGTTAACCTTACGGTAAGAGAAGGGGAGATACATAGCTTGATGGGCCCCAACGGCTCGGGAAAAAGCACCCTCGCAGCAGTAATCATGGGTCATCCCAAATACACCGTTGACGAAGGAGACATACTTCTCAACGGCGAAAGCATAATCGACCTATCCCCCGACCAGCGGGCGCGTAAAGGCCTTTTCCTCGCCTTTCAATACCCTGTCGAGATATCGGGCGTGACTTTGGCTAACTTTCTCCGCAGAGCCTACATCAACATGAAATATGGCGGCGACGCTGACAAGACGAAAATAAGCGTTCCCGAATTCCAGAAGCTTCTAAAGGAGAAGATTGAGATGCTTAAGCTTGACCCTAACATCGCGAGACGCTACCTCAACGAAGGCTTCTCGGGTGGAGAGAAAAAACGCTGCGAAATCCTCCAGATGGCCATCCTCTCCCCCCGTATAGCTGTCCTCGACGAAACTGATTCCGGCCTCGACATAGACGGTGTTAAGATTGTGGCTGAGGGTGTGAGAACCATATCCGCTGAGACGGGAATGGGTGCTCTTGTAATCACGCACTACCAGAGAATACTCAACTACTTGAAGCCTGACGTTGTTCACGTGATGTATGGCGGCAGGATTGTTGAGACAGGGGGCTATGAGCTGGCCCAGCTCCTCGAGGAGAAGGGATACAGCATCATAGAGGAGAAATATGGGCCGGTCAGCGGCTGATGCTGGGCAGTGATATCCTCGCTCTCACGGCCTTGTATATCGGTATAGCGACAGCCGACCCCACGACGACCTGGCCGATGTTCAGCGGCACCTCAGCCGCCGGAACGATATCCGGCAAAACCCCCAAAACCACAGCCAGAGTCTCATACAGGAAGTATCCGGCCACCATGACAAGTCCAGCCAACAGAAGCGACCCCACAAGCCAGGCCTCATGCTCCTTACGCCTAAACACGTAATAGGCTGGTACGGCAGAGCCGAGAAGCGCCAAAAGAACCCACGTTCCGGGGTTGACCGCCAACTGGAAACTCTCGCCAGTGTAGAGAGTTATCTCCACTATTCCGCTCATCAGTAAGATGCCTACGGAAACGAGAATTCCAAAGTATAGTCCAACAACTATAGCTGATAGGAGTAGAGCGTTTGCGAAAGAAACTTTGCTCAGCCTCCTAAACAACACAGCAGCAGCAGCTCCCTCGGCTGCTTTTATCAGCAGAGTCCCGGGTGCGAAAGCCGTGTAGCCCAGCAGGACATCCGCCAGAGCCGAGCCAACTCCCCCAGCGAAGGCGCCGACAACAGGGCCGCCGACTAACGCAGCTAGATAAACCATAGTCTCTCCGAGGTTGAAGTATCCGCGTGTAAGCGGAAAGTATACGCTGAGAACCATCGTTGCGGCGGCAACCAACGCCGTGAAAACAACGAGCAAAGCAACCTCGGACGATTTCATGATAAGAGTTCAGCGTTTCAGGTTATAAATATTATGCGTCATCGCCCAAAACGATTCTGAAGGGGCGAGGGTTTTGGATTACATTCTCAACCTCCCTACGCAGATGATCGATGGAGATGCCGTGATAGCTTTTTGGAGCGTTGCTTAACGCTTTGAGCGCCCTGCGTAGAATAGACTTGAATCCTTTAACATCATTTTTCTGAAGGTGGACGTAGGCTGCAGCGGTCAGTATCACTCCATGTAAGATGTCTTTCTCGGGTGGCTTGGATTGTCTCCAGAGGGGTTCAAGAGTTTCATGGGCTTCCCAGAATCTTTCGCTGTTGAAGAGTGCAACGGCTTTTTCGACCGTATTCGGCGGCGCTGACGCAGTTTTCTCTGTCAACTCAATTATTTCCATAACCTCTTCATCAAGTAGCTGCGGCCGTGTCTCGCTCAGTATGTCAACCTCTATGTGGTTTGTGGCGACTCTAACGTCCACGACCCTGAGACCCTTTGCACGGAAGGCTTCTTTGAGGTGTCGGGCATCGGCTGGGCTGTAGCCTCTGTTCCTAACCAGTGCCAGAAACCGCCTCATCCCCCCGTGGTCTCCAATACCCATTCCAGATATTTTGTGTTAACTTTCTCAGGGGCGAGCTCGATGATGGCTGGAACTCGGTAGGGATGCTCCATTTCCAGCACTTTCCGCAGTTCATCAGCTTTTGCTGAGCTTGTTTTGATGATGAGCAGAGCCTCCTCCACCTGGTTTAGCCGATTTTCCCAGAAGAAGAAGGAATCTACGTGTGCAACGTTTATGCTTGCGGCTAGCCTTCGTGCTACGAGGCTTCTACACCATGACACATAGTCTCTATCTCTTGGGTAGGTGACTAGAAACAGGCGCAGCATAGCATAAAGAGGGCTGGCGGGAATAAAGCGTTACTCCATAGGTGAGACTAAAATTATTGCAAATCGCTTGAAGTAGGCAAGGATATGTTGCCTCTGGCTCCATGGCTGGCATGGGTCATCCCTCTTCTCGGCAGCCTCCTTGTCCCAGCTTTCTTCAAAGCCGGTAAACGTGTAGGAGAAATTTACTCTGTGGCGGTCGCTTTCCTCGCCGCGGCCTTCAGCCTCTCCATGATTCCCGACGTGTATGGCGGAAAATATTCCCAAGTCATAAGAGTGCCATGGATACCGCTTGGCGGGGACAGGTTCATCGAGGCAAGCCTCTTAGTCGACCCGCTGAGCGTCTTGATGGCCTCAATAGCGACGGGAATAGGCTCTCTCATAGTGTTGTACAGCGTCGGATACATGGCTCATGAGGAAGGCCTTCCACGATACTACTTCTACATGCTCTTCTTCATAGGCGGCATGACTCTTCTCGTGATGTCGGAGAACCTGCTGATGCTCTACATAGGCTGGGAAATCGTCGGCCTCTGCAGCTATGGCCTCATCAGCTTCTACAACAAAAGACCGGAGGCTAACCACGCGGGCATCAAAGCATTCGTCACCACGAGGGTAGGCGACGCGTCGATGCTTGTAGGCATCCTCATCCTCTTCGCCTTGTTCGGCACCTTCAGCTACAGCGGACTGAGCGAGGGAATAGCCGAGGGCCTGAGAGCGGGTGTTGTCTCGGCTGGCTTCCTCGTCATACCGTTTCTCCTCCTCTTCGGCGGCGCGGTGGGCAAGTCAGCCCAGTTCCCGCTCCATGTGTGGCTGCCCGACGCGATGGAGGGTCCGACACCCGTTTCAGCACTGATCCACGCCGCCACCATGGTCAAAGCCGGTGTATACCTAGTAGCTAGAATGATTTATACGGTGATACCTTTTGAGGAGTTTCCGCCCGCATTGTTCGCTGACTGGTATCTGGTTGTAGCGACAATCGCAGGTTTCACGGCGTTCTTCGCGGCGACGATGGGCCTCGTTTCAAATGACATCAAGAGGGTGATTGCGTATTCAACGATAAGCCAGCTAGGCTTGATGCTCGCGGCGCTTGGCATGGGCTCCGAGATAGGGTTGTTCGGGGGAACTTTTCATCTGCTTAGCCATAGCATCTTCAAGGCCCTTCTTTTCCTCGCCGCTGGAGCGGTTATCCACACGGTTCACACGAACAACCTCGATGAAATGGGTGGGCTGAGGCAAAAAATGCCCATAACATTCTGGACCTCGACCGTCGGGGTGTTGTCTCTTTCAGGAGTTCCTCTGCTAAGCGGTTTCTGGAGCAAAGACCTCGTCATAGAATCCTCTCTGCAGGCCCTCAACATCCCCGTCTACCTCTTCATCACAGGCGCCTCAATACTCACTGTCGCCTACAGCCTCCGCTGGCTCTATAAAGTATTCCTCGCACCGGCGAGCAACAGCCACCATAATCATGTCCACGAAGCACCAAATGTCATGACAATACCGCTCATCGTACTAGCGGCACTGTCGGTTTTCATAGGCGTGACTGGCCCATTCTTCGAGGAAGAGTTTCACCACTACCTAGGATTACACGGCGAAATAGGTGTAAGCCTAACCACCTACGCCTCCACTGCGGCTATCCTCGCCCTTGGCGGGGGTCTCGGCTACCTATACTACCTCGGCGGCGTCAGAGACCCAGCTGCCATTAGGCAATCTGGCTTAGGGGCAACTCTGCACAGACTGCTTGAAAACCGCTACTACATAGACGCCTTCTACTACAAAGTGTTCGTCAACGGCCTCGTCGCGCTCGGTTCCATCATCTACCGCTTCATAGAGGTGAAGGTGATAGACGGCTTCAACTACTTCATCTCACGCGCTACCGTGGCCTTCGTCCAAGTATTCCGCAACATCCAGACAGGCCAAAGCAACATCAACATCAGCGGCCTCATCCTAGGACTGGCAATTCTACTCATTCTCCTGCTCAGGATATTCTTTGGCCTCAGCTAGAAACCTTGATAACGAAGACACATTTTTTACCGCCTTTACTACTGCACTCCAGCTCCGAAACCTCAACACCCGTCCTAAACACTGCCTTCGCAGCACCCTTGAGCACGTGTGAAAATGTTTCCATACAGTGGCCCGGGTTCTCGAAGGCGTCTAATTCACAGCACACAGGGCAGCTCTTCACCTCCATCACATACATAGTTGACGATTTTTTCTTAACATCAGCCTTCAACCCAAGATGGCGCCTCAATATCTTCTCTAACAACGCCTCAAACGATATGCTCTCTATGTTAGCGTACGCATATGCTGTGAGGCGTGCGTAGAGCTGGCGCAGATAGCCCAAAGTGTGGTCAAGCTTCATACCTTTATTCATATCGTAGGTAAGGTTGAGATAATCTATAACCGTCTCAGCCAGCTCCTCAAACCCTGCCGTGAAAACAACCGCGAGCTTTTGCCCATAGTTCCCCACTTTTTCATGGAGAAATGACTTGTCAACCGGAATAGCTACAAACTTGACAACGCCCAGATCATACAGAATCCCGAGGCTCTTTAACACATCGTCAACCTCGTCCCAGAAGGCGTCCGCAACCCAGCTTAGGCTCCAGCCCGAAACCTCTCTCAACAGGAAATAGTGGTTGATAGATGTTTTACCGGCGTATTTACCTGTGAAAACAACCTTTACCCCTTCACCCGATACAAGCAACTGCCTTATCCTTGCCATCGCAGATTCGGGAGTCTGCACCTCAGGCCTTATCAACAGTTTACCATCTGTGATGACGTATGAGACTGGCTTGAGGTTGTATCTTTCGTCCGACAGCCTGATAGGTGTAAAGGTTGTTTCATAGCCGGCTGGCTTTTTCTCGACGTTCAACTCAATAGCTCCATCAACTATTGAGAGCAGCTTTCTCTCAAAATCTGTGAAAGTATGCTTAGGGATGATGAAGAACTCAAGATGCCCGTTTCTCCTTATCTCGTCCAACCAGAAATTAATCATCCTCAGGACGTTTTCTTCACCATGTTTTACCAAGATGTCGGGGAGATAGAGATGTAGGAGAATCATAGGTTGATGCGTTTTCCTTACGGTGTTCACCTGTATGGAGAGAGACTGAAGATTGTCGACCTCTACTTGGAGAACGTTCCTGCTTTGGGAAGAACCGCGCGGCGAAATTATTTCTATGATAGGCGAGCTCTGGAACAATGTCTGGATGAAATTTCTTCCCTCAGCGAAACTTTCATCCAGTACAAGGACAGCTGCGCCAGCATTAAACTTCACAATCTCGTCGAACTCTTTGTTACCGGTCTTGAACAGCTCCCCCATGCCGGGGCGCTGCTTTTCACCACTCAACTCTCTAGAAAATAGATTAGTCTATCCTTAATAAGTGTGCGGGGCTACGTTAGTGATTCATTGACTGTCACGAGCCGCCTAAAGGGCGTAATGCGGAAAAACGTAGACATGGTTGCGGAGGTTTGGCCAAGCTTGCGAGGAGAGGCTTAGCATTATATTGTAGTTTTTGGCTGGATGGATGATGCTGCCCGGTACACAGCTTGATGTTCCGCTTCTATCGCTCGCAGTCTTTCTCCCCATAGCGATGACACCATTTGTGTATCTGGTGGGTAAAGTGGCTTCTTGGAGGGCAGCCTATGTCTTTTCCTCAGTTGTTCTGTTCATTCCCTTGGTTGTTTTTCTCAGCCTCACGCCCATGGTGTTAAGTGGGCAGGGGTTCTACGAGGAGTATGAATGGGTGCCGTTTCTCGGCCTCAACGTTGGACTTGTGCTCGACAACCTCAGCTACCCATTCATCCTACTCATAACTCTGGTCGGCTTCCTCGCGACAGTTTACTCGGGAAAATACATGGAGAAAGAACATGGCTTAACAGCCTACTTCACGCTCTTGACGCTCTTTGTCGGCGGAATGATAGGCGTCGTACTCGTCTCAAACCTTTTTCTCTTCTACATCTTCTGGGAACTGATGCTCATTCCCTCATACGCGTTGATAGCGTACTGGGGCACGGGTAACCCGAGGCTGATAGGCTTCAAGTACTTCATATTCACTCACGCGGGCGCGCTCTCTCTGCTTATAGGCATAGCTTGGCTCGCCGCGGTCTTCGGCGACCTAAACATCTTCTCCCTCTCCCAAAAAGCTCTGCAAGCCTCCGAGACACTTCGCCCTGTTCTCACATCTATAGCCGTGTTGATTTTCATCGGGGCTGCTGTTAAGATGGCTGTTTTCCCCTTCCACACCTGGCTGCCCGACGCACACGCTGAAGCGCCCACACCGATCAGCGTCCTCCTTAGCGGTGTGATGATCAAAACCGGTGTCTACGCGGTGGCTAGACTCGTCCTCGGAATAATGCCTTTCACCATGGTGGACCTCAGGCTGCCCGTGGCCGTTCTGGCTCTCGTAAGCATGGTTTGGGGCGGTGTGATGGCCCTTGTGCAGACAGATGTTAAGCGGCTGCTCGCCTACAGCAGCATAAGCCAAATAGGTTACATTGTTTTCGGGCTTTCTGCGGCAAACCTCGCCGGTGTACAGGGAGCGCTGTTCCATGTACTCAACCACGGCTTCGCCAAAAGCCTCCTCTTCATGGCCGCCGGTGTCCTCATCCACGAGGTTCATGAGAGAGACATCCGCAAGCTCGGCGGCCTCAGCTCAAAAATGCCCCTGACAACAATAGCCATGCTCGTCGGCGGCCTCTCGATAGCGGGCACACCCCCATTAGGCGGATTCATGAGCGAGTGGATGATATTTGCCGGAGGAGTCGAGGCGGGATGGAACATATTCGTGGCGGTTGCGGTATTCGCCACAGCTATCACCGCTGGATACTATCTGAGAATGATCAGAGCTGTTTTCTTCGGCGAAGGAGCTGTCGAGGGCAGAGACCCGGGAGCCTTGATGGCTGCGCCCATGTCCCCTCTACTTGCCCTGGTCATCGTGTTAGGTTTCCTCGCATCACCAATACTCGCTGTAGTAGGCGAAGGAGCAGCGGCCCTAGTGCTAAATGTGCTACCTTAGCTAAACTTGGCTAACCTCTTTTCTCTTGACCCGGGTTTGTTTTGAGCAAGGCTGTGTCGATTTTCTCGAACAGTTCCGGAAAGTTTTCTCTGAAGTAGAGCCTTACCACGTATGCTGTTACCCCTAATCCGACCAGGCCTGACAATATCATGGCCCACCGTGGATAGAAAAGCGACTCGGTTAGGAATGATGAGATAGCTATCCAGAGGGCAGGAGTTAGTATGATGAACAGGGCGACAACCGCTTTAGTCACAAGCATTTTGTCGGCGAGTATTCTGGCTATTGCTGCTGATAGGCCCTCGTGTGTCTCGAGCTCTGAGACGAGGTCGGGTGAGAGATTGTAGAAGGTTTTACCTATGTTTTCGAAGAGCTGTGGGGTGCTTGCCGCGAAGAGGTCGGGCCTAAGCAAAGCCCTTCTCACACCGTCGCGTGTAACAAGGTAGACGCTGTCTCCCTCTACAAACACCCCGAGACCTCTCCTTTTAGCAAACCTCTCGATTTTTGACAGGTTATCTGATGCCGTGATGTTTGGCACAGGGTTCTTAAGAGCCATGCCGAGGAGAGGGGGTGTTGACGGGATGTATCTATTTACAACAAAGGCGCCGTCCCTGAACTCGGGCATCTTCTCCATCATCACAGCCTCAGGTACATTTTTGCCAAGCTGCTCCAACACGTGTTTGAAAGCTTTAGAAAAGGCCTCGGACATGATCGCCCAAAACATGTCCACCGTCTATTTAATCGTGACTTTGTCCACCGGCAACCCAATCCTATGGAGAACATGAAAAAACTAAATAAAACATCTCGGCAACTGGTTACACGGGCCCAGGTGGTATAGCCAGGTTAGCATCGCCGGCTGTCGCCCGGCGGACCCGGGTTCAAATCCCGGCCTGGGCGCCAATCATGAACATTTTAATTGCTTCGGAGGGTATCATAGATCATGCGGGAAAGGCTTTGGGCCTCTAGGCGGGTTGCTGTCCCCGGTATTGCTTTGGCTACTTTAGCGGGGTTGTTGGGGGTTTTGCTCGGAGCATTTTGGCTGCTGTCTTTGTCTGGCTCAAGAATGTTCACTGCGCTTGTCATCCATCATCCCAAGCTGGTGCTCTATGGCTTTGTCTACACCTTCATAGCCTCTGTAGCTGCCATACTGGTTCCGAGGTTCAGAGATTTTTCTCCGCAAAAGTATGTGAAGACGCGGCAGGTTTCGGTCTCTCTTCTCGCAGGAGGAGTTCTGATGTCAGTTTTGGGATATCCTTTCAATTTTCTTGGATTTTTGCTGGCATGCCTTGGAGCCTTGGTGTTGACCTTCTACACCGTGAAGGTTGTTGGCAGGCCGAGAGGATATCTCGCCCCAGCCGACCCCTTAATTATTCTCTCGATGATTTTGATGCCTGTCACGATAGCGGTTCACGGCTGGCTTGAGCTATCGGGTTTCAACCCGTTTTCTAGAGAAGGAATACTGCAGCTCGGATTGTATGGTGCACCGGCCTCCATGGTCTTCGGCATAGGCATCAAGACCGTCCGCTTCCGCATAGACACTCTATTGCGAAGAGGTTTATCATGGATGCTTACCCCCACACAGCTCCTCACCGTTTTTTCCGCATCAGCGGCAGTGGTCACCGGAAACCATCTCTACGAAACGCTATCATCTGTGTTTTTTCTCGCATCAACGGTTTTGTGGATTTTTTCTGTCGATGCTTTTCACAGGGTCACGAGTGGGGTGTTGGTTGAAAGGATGGCGGAGAGAGATAAAGTGAGATATCTCTATTTCTCTATGGTATTTGTTATTGCCTCGGCTTGGCTCATAGCGGCCGCCTTATTTGGACTGCTCACACAGCTAACGAGGGAAATTCATCCGATGACATGGTACCTTTTCAGGGACAGCTTCATTCACTCTTTAACGGTAGGCTTCATAGCAAACATGATACTGGCATATTCGCCGATAATTCTCCCCAGCCTCTTCACAGGCCGCATACCATACAAGGGCCTGAGCTATGTGCCAGCTATCTTATTGAACATAGGAAATGTGGCTAGAGTGGGATGGTTTCTATCGGGAGCGTTTCCGAACGTACTACTCACAGCAGTGGTTGCAATCGTGTACATCGCCTCGATATTCCTGACATTAGCCATGATGCATAACCTACGTTAGATTTCGTCCGCGGCTTTCTCGAGCCTGTGATGCTCCTCCTCGCCTACCTCCCTCAGCTCCACCTCCTCATAGCATGCGTTGGCTTGGCCGATATCTTCTCCAGTGGCCACGTTCTCGCCCATGGGAAATAGAATATCGTTCTCTTTCGCAATGTGTTGTCTTATCAGCCCGATGTAGTCTTCGCAAACTGTCAACACCTTCTCCAGCCCCTGGCCCTCGTTGAAATATGTCTCGGCGGCTTTCTCCAAACGGCTTATAAGCTCTCGGCCCAATTGATGCTCATATAACATCACTCCAATAGGCCCTCCATTCCGCGGTATCCCCCTCTTCTCCATGCATGGAAAAAGACACCGCTCCTCCTTGCCATGGTGGCATCTATCAGTAAAAAGTTTCGCAAATTCTATAAACTTCTCGAGACTCTCGCGCTCGATACGCCCACTCAGACGCCATTCCACAACTCTGTTCTCAAGCCGAGCCACAGCTCTCAAAATAACCTCATGATCTTTCAACAGAGAACTTGTTAAACTCTCCAAGGTATCATGCAGTAGTTTCCGCACGATATAAATCAGTCGCGGCAAGCCTCCAACCCATTTTTTTCTGAATAGTCATGTCTATGCTCCGAAGCTTAAACAGGCTCTATGTTGCATTTGATTATGCCTTTTTCATATGGTTTCGTCGCGTGTTTTATACCCCTATTTGTGTATTATGACTTAGCTTAATAGACGCATTGGGGTGACTCGGGCCGGCTCCCGACACCCAGCATCTAGAGGAGTGCAGAGAAACTTAACAAACGCACAAGGGCGAGACATGCTGCAGTACTTTTAATCAATGGAGCTTTTTATCATCTAAATATAGGTCTGTAGGGTTTACTGGTGTGGGGTTTGCTGAGTTTATCCGAGATGTTTTGCGGCATGGTGATGTGGGGAAGGTTTTCGCCGTATCTTCGGCTGTTTTTGCGCTGGTTTATGTCTTCGGGGTTGGAATGGTTTTCCAGCTTCCGTTTGCGCTTCCTCCATCTTTTACCACTCCTTCGGTTGATGTGGTGTTGGATGGGCCGCTGGGACAAGTTCCATTGGTGACAATTTACGTTAACAGCCGCTGGGCTTTCTCCTTCAACCCCGAGGCTCTCACAGCCTTAACCGCTTTGTCGATATTGTTTGGCTTAAGCATGGCTGCCACACTCTACGCAGGGAGATGCTCAGCATGCAACGTAGCCAAAAGAATACATCTATCTTGGGCTGCTGTGCTCCCCTCATTTTTCAGCTTCTTCACATGCTGCGGAGGAGGAGTAGTATCAAGCATCTTAATCGCATTAGGCATGGGTCTCTCGCTGCTGCAGGACTACGGCAGACTGTTCACCATAGCTTCGGCCTCGGCTCTTGCCGCAAACCTATACATCACCTATAGAAGAGTTGCGCGAGTGTCTAGAACATTCCATAAAATATAGTAGGTCACACAAGATTTGCAACATTTCAGATTTTTGTTGAGAGGAAATAACTTTTGATGTGCCGCGGTTAACCTGCAGTCAACATATCTGCAATCCGGAGCCAGTCGTCCTCTGTTAGAGTCCCAAACCTTTTCTCATAAACTATGCTGCCGTCAACAGATATGCCGAAAACGGTTTCCTGGCTTATCACCCGCAGAGAAACAAGGAAGTCGACGTTGGGTAGTGTTACTATCCAGTCGCTGTGTGCGTTGTGCTGTTCGAGAAATCGCGTTATTTTTTCAACAGTGTCTCCTGGGTCGAAGCTTGACAAAAAAACGGTCACCTTCTCTCTCATTGACTCATAGGCTCTACTGAGTGTTGTAATGTTTTTGCTGCAGGTCGGACACCAAGTCGCGAAGAAAACGAGCACCAATGGTTTACCTCTTTTGAGAGCCTCTGAAACCGTGGTTACGTTGTTGTGCAAGGTTTTCAGAGGTATGTTGAAGGCATTGTGGACATCACTAACCTCACTATGCTGATGGCCCTCCTGCTTTTCCCCATCGGTAAACTTTTTTAACACCACATCCCACCCCATCACCTCTCCACCAAACTTACCACCAAAGTCCAGAGCATCTGAGAAGGATTTGAACGCAATAACCCCGTGTCTCATAGGTGTCATGACAGACGAGCCCTTCACATACCATGCGACTTTTGCATCAACCTTCTCTGACGACAAATAGTCGTAAACGGCCGCTCGCTTTACCTCCGCGTTCTTAACCATGTTCTGAACAGGTGGAATAATCCCCATGTGGGATAGGTAATGTATCATCATGCATCCAACGTCGTCGTAGAAAAGGGTCTGATTGTCTACGATGAGTTCGGCGGCAAACCTCAGGTCCCTGATTTCCATTCCACAGTAGCTGCAGCTTCTTCCGATGGGGCCAGGTTCGTCAGCCACCGGAGAGGTTCTTAAAAAAACGATTGAGACTACAGCCGTGGCCAGACAAGCTGAAGCAGCGAGAAAAAGCCTTCTCTTCAAGACAGTCTACTACCTTCGCCACCGCTTTACTCGGCAGAACATGGACAAGTCAGCGCGTTACTCTTCAATGATGATTAACCCTATCATCCCCGCGTCGGCGTGGCTAACCACATGGCAGTGGAATAAGTAAACACCTGGCTTGTTGTATACAAGGATGACTGTGTCGGCGGCGCCCGGTACGAGGGGCACAATCTGCGCTGGCCAACTTCTTCCACCCAGCACATACTGTGAGCGATGGTCTCCCACATGGGCGTGGAAGCTGTGGAAAAGGTCCCCTATGTTGATTATGTGGAACCTAAGCCTCTCACCGAGCTTGGCCTTGAAGACGGGCAGCGACTTGTTGAAGAGCTGCGAAACCCCCTGTAACCCCTTGAGCTGTGGGTAAATTGTGCTCTTGCCCAAGAACACCTTCTCAAGCTCCGGCTCACCGCCTGGGACACCCATGCTGTTCATGATGTAGAAGGGACGTGGACCTGTGCCTACAATAGCTCCTCTCACCGCAGGTGTTTCAGCCATGAAGACCACAAAGTTCCGGGAAGGCGGCTCATCTATCTCGTCAACGATTATGGCCCCGTACAATCCCATAAGCATATGGTCAACAATCCTTAGGCCTCCGTCGGCTGAGTGACAGTGGTAGTACCATATGCCTGCCTTAGTCGCTGGCCATTCGTAAACCCATTCACCGCCCGGGGGAATCATCGAGCCAGCTCCAACTCCGGTGATTATGTTTACCTGGCTGCCGTCATGCTGAAGGTCATAATATGGGAGATGTGGGTGGAGACTGTGGGTTAGATTAAGCCTGTTGATGGCCCTGACCCTGATGATATCACCTACCTTCGCGTAAAGAGTCGGGCCAGGAACTGTTCCGTTATAGGTCCACGCATGCCAGACGACGCCGGGAGCCAACTCTATTTCAGCAGGCTCTATAATGATGGTGTACTCTCTAATGTTGGCCTGCTGTGCCACGCCGAAAAGATTCGGAAACCATGTCGGTGCCCAAAAGATGGCTGTTGCATAACCCATCAAAAAGCCTGCAGCAATCAACGCAGCCAGTATATATGCGGCTCTCATGGTTCGGGCGAATAAAGGCTCCGATATAATCTTAAGCGCGGGAAATAGACATAAATGCTAAAAAACCCTTACATATGAGGGTTCAATAATGGAGGAGGCCGTCCTCAGGCTCAGGGTCGAGTGCCCAACCATCGCTGAGATAATGAAGTATTCCTCATCGGTTGAAATTTTGAGCTGCAAACCCTTTAACAACTCCGACGGCACCAGCACGATCCTAACTTTTAGAACCAAATTGTCTACCTCACAGCTACAAACACATTTTCAGAGCAACCCCCAAGTGTTGGAGGCGCAGTTCAGAAAAATAGGTCGTGAAGGAGGAGTTGCAGTAGTCACATCCTTCAAATGTCCCTGCACAAAAACGGGAATACTAAACACCCATGTCCTCTCCATAAAAAAGGACGGAAACTGGATAACCTTTCACATAGTTTTCATCAACAAACAGGAGAAGGAGAAGATTATAAGGAACATTGACGCAACAGGAATAAAATACGAGCTTGAGACAACAAGATTCTTCACCACAAAAAATATTCTAACCACTAAACAGGAGGCGGTTTTAAGACACGCCCTAGAAAAAGGCTTCTTCAGGCATCCAAGACCCATGAACATCACTCAAATGGCGAAACACTTCGGCGTTTCAGCCTCATCCTATACCGAAACGCTGAAAAAAGCATTAGAGAAAATAGTTGCGAAAGTTCTTTTTTGACAGCTGCTTTCAAGCTCTTTCACAGATCTAAAGATAACCTCTGTAGACCGTAACTGTTTATTACTACAAGCTTGCCAAATGGGGAGTTGCTGAGCTATAGCGGCTCTATGTCGCATTTGATGATGCCTTTTCCTATGGTTTCGTTGCGTGTTTTGTACCCGTATTCGTGTATTATGGCTTTGAAGGCTTCGTAGACGCATTGGGTTGACTCGGGCCTGCTCCCGACACCCAGCACCGCTATCTCATATTGCTTCATCTGCTTCATCTTAACCTCGAGACGCTTAAGTGGAAAGAACTGCCCCACAGTTTTCGCGAGGTCGAAAAGCTCCTCGATACTTGTAGCATAGACCTTGAGCACTTTGCCAACATCTCTTCCAAGCTGTCTGAACCTTTCAAGAAGCTTCTCCCTGTTCACCATGTATAGGTCTGCTATCAGCATGTCCATAAACTCGGAAGGCAGAACCACCGCGTCCAAATCCTTCAAGAGAACATGTGCCCTGAAAAGTGCTTTTACATCCTGAGGCTCGATGTTTTCCTTCATCATTTCCACGAAGGTTTGGAGAATCTGGTTGGTCAATGAATAAAGTGTCATGTGCTTAGCTTC
>VAPR01000499.1_pt1 | contig 25552 bp, 30 predicted proteins | sample 3380701 | NCBI WGS metagenome assembly VAPR01 (sample SAMN11536904, study PRJNA540576) | hot springs metagenome | isolation source: hot spring wet sediment | place: Spain: Lobios | collected 2014-01 | reverse complement strand
GGGGAAGAAGGATATTAGGATGATAACCCTTAAGACACAGGATGAGGTCTATGCTCAACTCCTAGATTATCTGAAAGGTAAAGATAGAGAGGAAGGGGAGAAGGGAGGAAGGGAGAAGGTATGCTGCATCCTCTTCACAGGTGATCCAGACTTCTCAGAGTCTGAGATAGTTGATAAACTTGTATCGTTATTTGAGAGTAATGGTATAGAGGTTGAGATCATCCCTGGTATAAGTTCAGTACAAGTAGCAGCAGCAAGGTCAAAGGTTGCTATAGATAGATCTAGCCTAATAACCTTCCATGTAACAGGGAGCATAGATAGAGAGAAGGATGCTCTCCTCAACACATTAAGAGCAAAACGCACAGTTATACTCTTGCCTAGACCATGGGACTTTATGCCACAACACATAGGAAGGTTCTTGAGGGATGAGGGTATAGATGTTGATGCTTTCAATGTTGATATATATGAGAATCTTACTCTGAGTAATGAGAAGGTTACACACTGTAAACTTGCAGATATCCCAGATAGGGATTATAGCGATCTATGCGTTATGGTGATCAAACCAAGCTAACAACAACAATAGCAATAAACCAAACCAATAATAATAACAATAGCAATAATAATAATAAGAGGAGTAGTTAAGTAACACTCTATCTCATCAGTAGTATATCCCAATATCTCTACCCTTTCCCTTATTCCTCTCAAGCATGCTGTTCATGTAACGCAACTGCTCCTCCATGAACCTCTTCCTCCTCTCCTCCTCATCCAGTTCTGACATATCAAATCCTCTTATCTTTGAAATCTCCAACATCTTCTCAAGCACCCTCTTTGCTGATCTAGGCTGTATTATCTCTGGATTATCTATCTCCCCTAGTATGCATATAGCATCCAACCCTCTCTCCATTGCTATACCTAGTATGAGACCATTGAAGCCAGTTATCTGCCCCTCTCCCTCCAAGATGAGTATGTTATGCTCCTTCAGCACATCAATGAGGCTGCTGTTGTTAACTGCACCATATACCCTTGGTTCTGCCCCAACAGAAGGTCTTAGTGCTGCTCCTACAGTGTATAACCTCTTTACAGATAACCTCTGGGCCATGTTAACTACCTCATAGCATACCTCATATAGCCTCCTTGGATCTGTAGGGTTAAAGTCTCCTCCAAATATAACAAGATCATCCCTGCTTGAGTAGTAGAACCTGTATGTTGACTGTCTATACTCTACAACACCATCCTTGTATGTAACGTATGGTGGCCAGTATGCATATACCTCAGCAAAGAGTTCAGCATTAAGCCCTTTGAGTAGGGTTGAGATGCATAGACCAGCAACATTGCCCATATCTGGTAAGGCAGCAACCATCACAGGCTTATCAAGCCTTGGATAGTAGTGTACTTTTGTACCAAGCATGTGAGAAGTTTAGCTGGAGGGGATAAATGTTTGTATTGTTAACTATTTACTATACTTGTACCCTATCCATTGCAGATCTTATCATATAGTACTCTATGAACGCTCCAGCAAGTAGCAGTGCACAGACTATACCTATGAGTATGAGTGTTGGTACTATAGCAATCCTGAAGCCCTTCTTCTGGATTATGTTTTGCAGGAGTATACCACTCTGGGACATTGCTAGCCCATATGAGATAACCTCCATTATGCCAAATGGTGTAGCAAGTACTAGCAATGGAGGTATCCCTGCAAGCTCTGGTGTTGTTGTAACTAATGCCTTGAATACCAAGCCTGTTGAGTAGGCAGAGAATAAACCAATCAATATACCTAGAGCAGGTATGAACATTGCTAATGCTATCCTAAAGTTGTTAAGGAATATACCATAAGCATCTATATCCTTGACCATCTCCTTGAACTGCTCTGTCATATTCTTAGCATCCTGCTCACTTATCTCGCTATTTGCACCGATGTTGAAGAATGCTATGAATGCTAGGGATGCTATGGCAAGGAGTATTAGCCTTCTCCTCTTACTCATATGAGTTTAAGTGAATAAAGGTTATTTAAATCAAGAGTAAATATCAGAGTAGAACTGCAAGCATTGGGTCTTCAGCAAGGACCTCCCTCACTAGGGAATCCTGTATGGCTAGAGATATACGCTTTGTCCTACCATATCTACCTTGATTAACCACTGGAGCGTAGAGCAATCCTTGCATATCCAATTCACTAACTATCATCCCTACCCTCCTCTGTGTCACTGGCTGTACTCCTAACCTCTTTGCTAATGAGATGTATGTATCATAAACATCCCCAGTCGAACCCTTGTTTGAGAGCATAACACTTACTATAACAAGCTTCTCATGAAGTGGTAACTTCCTTAGGGTCTCACTCACCTTATCCTGCTCTATCCTCTTCTCTGCTATCCTAACATGTCTCTCCTCAACCATATCAGCACCCTCACGCTCAGCAACCTCACCTGCTACCCTTAACAGATCCAGTGCCCTTCTAGCATCACCATGCTCTGCCCCTGCTATTGCAGCGCATAGGTTTATTGCAGCATCACTTATACACCCTTCGTTGAAACCTAACTTGGCTCTATCCATGAGTATATGCTTCAACTCATCAACAGTGTAGGGGGAGAAGAGAACTTCCTCCTCGCTAAGACTGCTTAGAACCCTTGGATCTAGCATATCCTTGAAGTTAAGATCATTAGATATACCAACAAGGCCAAGAGAGCCTTTATGTAAACGCTCATTTGCCCTTGTCATCTGGTAGAGTATCTCATCCCCATGCTTCTTGACAAGGAAGTCTATCTCATCAAGTACGAATACGGTATCTATACCATGCTCATCTATATGGTTGACTATCCTTGTGAATATCTCACTTGATGCTAGACCAGTGAATGGGAACCTTAAGCCTATAGCCTCTCCAAGTTGTACAAGCACTGTATACTCCCTCTTTGCATTCTTTACATTTGAGTATGCTAGAGCAACGTTTAGGTTGTATCTCCTTGCCCTCTCCTGTAGATGTTTTAGTACGTATCTAGCAACAGCTGTCTTACCAGTTCCAGGCTTACCATAGAGTAAGAGGTTAGATGCCCTAGATCCCTTGAGCAATGGTGAGAGTGACTCTGCAACTGCTCTAATCTCATCATCCCTGTAGAGTAACCTGTCTGGTACATAATCCGATCTAAGAACATCCCTATCCTTTATCAATGGCTTGGAGGTTACAACCCTGTTGAAGATCTCATCTATAAGATTATCGTACTCCATCTCTTACCTACACCTCTTCATTCTACACACCCACACCACCATTTCCAATCTACTTACTAACTTTACAGTATACTATGTTAACTTTTAAACTACTAACTCAATTTTAGTTGATGATTTATCTAGAATATTTATCATTAATTGCTTTGCTATTGCTACTCTAGTTATTCACCTCTTTATTGTAAGCAGCAGAAGAAATCATGGTGTCCCTCTTCCATTAACAGATTGTTAACTACAAGTTAACTATATATGAACTGGGCTTAAAATGACACCATCACTTCCACTGGAGCATAAAGTCTATGTTAATATGGTTAATACAGGCTTAAAATGACACCATCACTTCCACTGGAGCATTATATAGTTAGATAATGACACCATCACTTCCACTGGAGGTTAATATGTTAATATCTCTCATATGTTAACAGAATCTACATTAACAACCATACTTAATCTCTACAATTGTTAACATGTACTATAGATTAACTAACTAAATAAATATGGAAGCCATCCAATTATAATAAAAATACTATATATTAAGTGGAGCCGTTTATGAGACCTTTAACCCTTTCAATGAATATATTTATGCTATCCTTTGGTAGCATTGCACCAGAAGCCTTTTCATGCCCTCCTCCACTACCCCCAAGTTCACTTGCTACATCATTTGCAAGCTTGCCTAGATGTAACTTACACAGGTTGGATCCCCTTAAGGATACAACCATCTTATCGCCCCTCTGCTTGTATGCTATAGCAACCTTGATACTCTTGTGCATTGTCAATAGCATATTTGCAACAGTGCTTGCAGGAAGGTCTACAGCTTGAATGTAAACAATACCATCATCCTTTCTTGCACCATTCTCTATCACACTTATATTATTGGTTATCTTCTGAGCATACTCCTTTGCAGATTCTAACACTCCATCTATTGCATGGGGCATATCCTTTACAAGTCCATCAACCAATGTAAGCAGGAACTCCTCTCTATGCTGATTCTGGTATATTGCATATGCTAGCAATGTTGCTTCAAACTCAACGAAGTGCCTATCATAACTCTTCAATATCCTACTTGCTATCTCCCTACCATCCATTTCATCAATCACTGCAGCAAGCCCAGCAAGTAGAGCAAACCTAGATGGTATATTCTCCTTCAGTAGGTTATGATATATAAGGATGGATGTGCACTCTGCTATGCTATGTACCAACTCAACACCATAACCCCTTAACCTATCCTTGCTCTCCTCCTCTAGATGATGATGGTCTATGTATGTAACCCTTGATCTCTTGCTAGCCTCTTCTACAACTTTGAAGAACCTTTCTTCATTGGCCTTACTTAGACCCATATCACATATGAAGAGATGATCAAGCCCTTCAATCCTTACTGCTTCTTCAAGCCTCTCTAGTAGATCTGAGTAATCTGCAAGAATAACTATTGTATTAGGATATGCATATTTGATCAGCGATGCTGATACTATACCATCTGGGTCCTCCTTATGAGATAAACATACATTCACCATTACAAGATTGCTTAACTACCCTATATATAAAGTAGTTGTAGCATATACATCATCAATTAATTAATTAATTAATCAACAATAAACATCCATCATCATTTACATCAAGGATACCTATAATGGTTGATCCATACAATGGTTAATGCTAGACCTATACATAGTGCAGTTATAAGCATATCAACGATGAAGTCTATTGACCATGCTCCAGTCAATCTACCAAGTATCCAATGCGTATAGTGAAAGTTGGGACCATCTGGCATAGCCATTGATACAATACCATTAACAATGGCTATCATCAAGAAGGCTAGAAGGGAGAGCAATAGATATATCCTAAGCAGCAAGCCCATGAGTAAAGTATGAATCTACCACTATATTATCCCTAATTATGAACAAGGCTGATGCAAAGAATCTACTACTTGAGGAGATGGAAGAAGCATTCTATAGGAAGGATGTTGAGTACTTCAAGGCATTACTAAAGCATGAAGACTTTGATATAAGGGCTAGAGCAGTATGCATACTTGTAGAGATAGCAGAGGGAGAGGATGCTGTAGAGCCTATATGCGATGTACTCCTCAACGATCCCAATGCACTTGTGAGGCATGAGGCAGCATTCTCCCTAGGACAGATGGGTTATGCCAAGGCAGTAGATGCACTTATAAGCGCAATGCTTAAAGATGATAGCCCGTTCGTTAGGCATGAGGCAGCCATAGCATTAGGTGTTATAGGATCTGAGAGTGCTAGAAGAGCACTCATACAGGCTTTAAATGATGAGAGTAAAGAGGTTAGAGAGTCAGCAGAGATAGCACTTGTGAACCTTGATTATCTAGCCTACTCTAGGCAGAAGGGGAGCAGCAGTGTAAATAGCAGATTTGCAAGACTAACAGGTGGTTAATAAACAAATAAACAAATAAACAAATTCTTATTCAAAAAATAGTATGTAGGCTATACTGGGATAGCCTCCTTGTTCAATGGTAGCTCCTGTGAGTATAGCTTGCTTATACCACAAGCTTCCTTTACCCTCTCCCTATCTATTATCCCTTCATCTATATCCTTCTCTATGCTCTTCAGTATAGCATTGGTTAGGTACTGCTCAACCCAACCATTGGGATACTGCCAGAGTATCTGCATTGCTCTAAGGAACCTCAGTGCACCATCTGGTATCTCAACCTCTACTATAGCCATGACTATACTTTATTCAATCATTTAATTCCTGAAGAGTTAAGATTGTTTGATATTGTAGAGATATCATCTTGACAAATCTACTGCTAAATTGAGTGGGTAGCAAGTAGAAGATGTACATAATAGTTTAATCATCTTAACTGATGAGTTAATTATAGTATATCCTAAAGTATATTATTCCATTCAAAAGTTAGACTAACTCTACTACAGATTTAAACCATCATCTTTATTGATCCTCTAAGGAAGAGGATAGATAGGTGCACCTGATACGTGGCACGTAAGAAGGTGAAGATAGAGTTAGAGGATAGCGAGGGTAGTAAGTACTCTATTGTAGTAGAGGGTAACCTTACTCGTGAGAAGGTTCTAAAGGTGTTTGAGATGATGAACCTCCTAGATGATAGTAGCAATGAGAAGTATGATGCTGAGGAACCCAACTCCCTTGGAGAGAGGATAATGCACCTTATAGAGGAGGAGTTCCCGTATGGTGAGTTTACATCCTCACAAGTGCTTGAAGCATATGAGGATAGGTACAATGAACCTATAAAGTTGAGCATGGTCTCAACATATCTTGCAAGGTTTACAAGCAAGGGCATTCTTGCCAGGAATAGGAGTGGGAGGGAGTGGAGGTATAAGAGGGTATTACTGAAGCATTAAGATGGTATCTGCTTGTAATTGGTGACCTTTTTAGCATCATCTGTTTGAGCAAGTATATACTTGTATGGTCTCTTACTCTCATCCCTTATAACATAACCCATCTCATACAAACGTTTCATAAGCCTTGCAGTATGCTCCCTACTCATCCCTAGTCTCTTCTCTATCTCCCTTGATGTCTTTGGTCCCTCTTGTATAATACTCAAGATCTTCTCTATAGTACTATTATTTATATTCCTATAGCTAGAGTCTCCTTTACCCTCCTCCTTCATAGCTACATCATCATTGGCATCATGGTAACTTGAGATTATCATCAACTTACCATTCATACCGCTTCTACCCTCTCTACTAGCATCAGCATCACTACCGTCATCATCATCAACTGCCTTAGCCATAGATGGTGAACCCTTGTAATCATCACTACTTGTACTATTATCCCGTTCAACCTCATCAACCCTACCATAATAATCATAATTTCCTTCCATGTGATGTGATACATTGTATAATGATTCTGTGATACTATAAATCCTCTTAACCCTAAGATCTATCACATCTATTCTAGCCATAAGATCAGCAATAACATGCTCATAAGCCTCATAAGGGTTATGACTAATTCTATTAGAGTATCTATCCTTGTTTATCATAAGCGATGTTACAATCATCCCTGCAATATATGATATGAGCATGAACATCACATCCTCTACGCTTACTCCCATGCTTATACTCATGCATCACATCCTAACAGACCTGTATATCACATGATGAGCCAAATATAGTTGACCAATCTATAAATAAAATCACTTCAAACCCTACTCAGCCCTTTCACTAGCTTATCTATCACATCCATCACATAGATCACGTCATCACTATCAGCACTACTACGTGATATCACATCTATCTGTTTGAGGAGTTGTAAAAGCACCTCTTGCTTCTTACCATCCAGCATACCTATGTATGTTAACAGGAGTAGACTATAGATTATCCCTTCAACCTTTTCTCTACTCTGCTTTAAGAGTCTATAGTATGCTCCTCTACTTATTCCCAGATCTCTCCCCCCATGGATTCTTCTATAAATAATATCAAATTGTCTAGCACTAAATAAGGATCTTTCAAGAAAGAACCTTAATATCTTATCATCATTCAAGTCATCCCTATCCATTTAGCTATCCAGATATGTATAGCTAAGAGTAGATATAAAGGTAGAGTATATACATCTGCAATGGGACCTGTAGAGAGTAGGCTCTTTGAACTATCAAAGAAGAGACCATTATGCTTCATCTTAATAGACTCAGAGTCGCTAGAGTATGATAGCGCATCTAACATGGCAAAGAAGGCAGAGGAGTTGGGGGCAGATGCCATACTGGTTGGTGGCTCATCAGTAATAGATCAGATAGAGTTGGATGGTGTAGTAGCATCAATAAAGGCTAGTGCAAAGATACCAGTCATACTCTTCCCTGGCAACATAACTGGGATATCAGCAAAGGCAGATGCCATACTCTTCAGTTCACTCCTCAACTCAGAGAACCCATACTTCATTACCCAAGCACAGGCTTTAGGAGCACTCTATGTGAAGAAGCATGGGCTTGAGGCTATACCCATGGGTTACCTTGTGATAGGCGAGGGTAGCTCTGTATGGTTCATAGGGAGGGCAAGAGGTGTACCAATGGACAAGCCCAAACTTGCAGTTATGCATGCTCTAGCAGCAAAGTACATGGGTATGAGAGCACTTTACCTTGAGGCTGGATCTGGAGTGCATTCATCAGTAAGGCCTGAGATGGTCACTGCTGTAAGGAAGAACTTCGATGGTCTGCTATTGGTTGGAGGAGGCATAAAGGATGAGCATACAGCAGTATCCCTTGCAAAGGCTGGAGCAGATGTGATAGTCATAGGTACATTATTCGAGGAAGGGATGTACGATACTGTAGGTAGGATAATAAATGGTGTAAGAAGTTTGACTAGGAATTAATTTATACCCCCTCCAGTTATTCGTTTTATGCGTTGCATCATATGCGATATGAACTTTGCATTTGAGAAGGGCAAGGGTATAAGTTTCAGGAACAAGCCTATATGCGATGAGTGCCTGCTCAACCTAACCATAGTCTTCCTAGATAAGTACAAGGAAGGGATAAAGAGGTACCTAAAACAGGAGATAAAACTAGAGCATTACAACAATATATGATTTTATGTTAATTTTTATCATCTTATGATATTTTGTTTGCCAGAATAGGACTTGCTCGATTATTTTAATCCTCATATAATAAGCCTATCTATTAATAATAATTCTTATGAACTTTAGTAAGAAAGGGATGGTAGGAGTGGTTCTAGCACTTGCTGGATTGATGTCAGTAGTATATGCACAGGAGGGAGGAGGAGAAGATGAGCATCATGCACTCTGTGAGGTAGAACGTGATAGGGAGATTACACTAACCCTATCTCAGAGTAGTGGATTGCTTGGGAGTACTATAACAGCAGAGATGAGCGTTACATTGGTAGGGGAAGATAAACCAAGAGGGTGGAGAGATGCAGTTTGCATGGATTGATAGTTATACCATCATAGGTGATGGGTTAGTAAGCGTTGTTGGTGGAGCAGGTAATCCATTCGCTGGTTATGGTACATGTAGTGTTCCTGCTGGAGAGACATCAACAGGATACGCTACTGCAACGCTCATGGCTGATGTAGAACTTGGTACTACTACAGGTTATGGTATGTGTTGGATATCCATATGGACTAGAGATATGCACTGGTACGACTTTACAGTAGAACCTTTTATGGTGGTGCCAGAGACAGTGCTTGGCATAGGTGTGGTTGCAGCACTGCTAGGGTAATCTCATCTACGCTAGGATGAGCATTAACCTTTTTTATTTATTAATTGAAGATTTCAAATTGAAAATATTCCTTCAAATAGATACTCCATTACTACCTCTCCTTTACCAATGAGATGTATTCGTATGCCCCTACGTTATCATCGAATGCATAATGGACCTTCTGGAAGTCCTTCCTTAACTCCATTACATCATTTGCTACCTTGCTTACCTCTTCCCTATCTACAACTACCCTCTTGATGAACCTTGCTATCTCAACCATATCCTGCTCCCTCATACCAAGCCTAGTAACCTCTGATGTTCCAAGCCTTATGCCCCCTGGATGCTTATAGTTCCTCCCAGCCTTTATATCCCCTGGCAATAACTGCCTATTGCATATGATCCCAGCCCTCTCAAGCATCTGCTCTATGCTCCCTCCATCACCATACCTGCTCACATCAACAGCAACCTGATGAGATCTTGTAAAACCATGTTTTGCTCCAAGCACATCAAATCCAAGGTTATACAGTGCTTCTGCCAATGCTTTAGCATTCCTAACAACCTGCCTAGCATAATCCCTACCAAATGCAAGCATCTCTGCTAGTGCTATAGCCTTACCTGCTACATTGTGGAGATGATGGCTGCTAGTGTTGCCAGGGAAGACAGCCTTCTTTATACTCTCAGCATACTTCTCAAATGAGAGTATCATTCCTCCTTGAGGACCAAATAGCGTCTTATGTGTGCTCATAGTCATAACATCTGCCCCTTCTCTCAATGGATCCTGGAACTCATTCCCTGCTATAAGCCCTGCAACATGTGCAGCATCATAGCATATGGTTATGTTATTTGAGCGAAGGTAATCTGCCAACTCCTTAACAGGATGGGGGAAGAGGAAGAGACTTGCACCAAACATTGCAAGTTTTGGAACCTTGCTATCATTACTATTCCTCTTCATCTCCTCAACCTTCTTTATTGTAGCATCAACATCTATGTTCATCTCCTCCTTGTTGAATGCAAAAGTCTCTACCTGCAACCCTCTAACAAGACCAGCAGTACCAGAATGCTCCCTCTTCCCATGGGAGATATGTCCTCCATTTGGTATTGCTAGAGCAAGCATGGTATCTGAAGGTTCTGTGAACGCAGCATATACAGCAAGGTTTGCTACCACACCAGATACTGGTCTAACATCAGCAAACTCAGCCCTAAAGACCCTCTTTGCTAGTTCTATGCATATCAACTCAACCTGATCTATGTATATGCATCCAGCATACACACGCTCACCTGGCCATCCCTCAGCATACCTGTTTGCAAAGTCAGAGACTATAGCCTCCCTAACAGCAGGACTAGGCACGTTCTCGCTTGCTATCAAAGGTATGCACCTATTGAACCAAGAGTGATGCTCTCTTAGGAGCCTCAAGACATTGCTGTAGTGCTTGTACGCTTCATCATTGCCATTCTCATTACTTGCTACCATGCATAAGCAGATGGATAACCTAAATTTAAAACTATTCAAACATCAAAGTAGAGGTAGAACTCATATGGATGAGGTCTCAACTTGATCTCCATGTAATCCTTGCTCTCAAGCTCTATTATCTTATCTATCAAGTCCTGTGTAAATACAGACTTTAGGTAGAGGTCATCACTCTTCAAGGCATTAATAGCATCTATTAACGTTGGAGGGATCTGTCTTATCCCTAACTCTCTTCTCTTCTCAGCACTCATAAGGTATATGTTCTCATCCACAGGCTCCCCTGCATCCCTCTTCTTCCTTATCCCATCCAAGCCAGCAGCAAGTATAGCACTGAAGCACAGGTATGGGTTGCATGATGGATCTGCTGCCCTGAACTCTATCCTCTTGCTTGCTGCCTGCTTCTTGCCTCTAAAGTACACAGGTACCCTTATTATGGCTGATCTGTTACCCTTGCTCCATGCTATGTACACAGGTGCCTCATACCCTGGCACCAGCCTCCTGTAAGAGTTTGTTGTTGGTGCAACTATTGCACATAGTGACTCTGCATGCTCCAATATACCTCCAGCAAAGTACCTTCCTATCTGGCTCAACTCAGCATACTCATCATTTGCATCGTAGAACTCATTCTTATTATCATTCCATAAACTCACGTTAACATGCATGCCAGAGCCATTATCCATTGCAAGAGGTTTAGGCATCATGGTAGCGATTAGGTTATTCATCTTTGCTATGTTCTTAACAACATACTTGTATGTCATAGTGTTATCTGCAGCATTTGTTAGCGTATCATAGCGCATATCTATCTCACACTGCCCTGCTGTTGCAACCTCATGGTGATGTGCTTCACAAGGTATGCCAAAGTAGTCATTAAGTACTTGCATACACTGATTCCTAAGATAGGTTAGCGTGTCGTATGGCTCAGCAGGCATGTAACCTTCTTTCAACCTTAGAGTATGTGATGAGTCATTGCTCCATGGAGCCTCTACACTCTCTATTGTGTAGGATATACCTCTGCTTGGTACCATAGCCTCCCATCCAACCCTGTTGAATACAAAGAACTCAACCTCAGGACCCCAGTAGGATACATTGAAGCCTTCATCCTTGAGCATGCCCTCAGCCCTCTGTGCAACTGCTCTAGGATCCCTTGATAGCCTCTCGCCTGTGTAGCCCCAGTAAACATCGCATATCATCCTTGCTGTTCTGCCCTGATCCTTCCATGGTATTATTGCAAATGTATTTGGATCTGGCTTGAGTATCATATCAGACTCATATATCTGTGCAAAGCCCTTTATGGATGAACCATCCAACTTTGGGAACCCTTCCTTGAGCGTATCTATGCTTAGCATCTTTGCATTAACAGTTACATGGTGGAACCTCCCTGTAAGGCTTGTGAACTGAAGGTCTAGATACTTCACATCTTGACTCTTTATGATATCCATGACCTCTTCCATAGAATAACTTACAGGCTCCATTATGCCATTTACAAGCCTGTAAGGCATGAACTGCATTCTTTAATTCGTTATTTAATTATATCGTCTATGCTGAATAGAATGGTATGGATATACTTGATACGAAGGTGTTGTATGAGTATCTTAGCAGGGAAGCAGGTAATGGTTCACTGCAAGAACTTGATCCTATGATATATAGGAGGATTGCAGATATGCTTAATGCACTTAAAGGCTATGGTTATGAGGGTATAGATGCAAAGGTAAGGGATGCACTAGCATCTATGCTCTCAGATATAGCAAGACTCATGCTTAGAATAAGGCTGGAGAAGGTTAGAGGCTCTGATCCAATAGACTACTCCAAGCTTACAGAGGAGGAGTTGTACATAGCACTTGCTGAGAGGGAGTTAAGGCTTAGATACAACCTCTTACTCTCATCAGTGCTGAATGGAAGGAGCAAGGTTATTGAGGCTATTGTGAAGAAGGCAGCATCAACGCTAGTACTTGTTAGGTTCATAAAGCAGGTAGATGCCTTCATAGGCAAGGATGATGCTAGATACGGTCCATTCGAGGCTGAGGATGTAGCGATGATACCATTTAGGGATGCTATAGATCTGGTAAGGCAAGGCAAGGCAATAGAACTCCCAATGGTTGAGTATTAGCATAGCATATTATATGCATGGGAGGAGAACTAAAGGTAATAAATAATATAATATAATATAGAGCAATAAGAGTAGGTAGAGAGTAGAGATGCCACATACAGGTATAGACCTGCTAACTCATCTCCTGCTAGCACTATACCCAGCAGCAGCCTTCTTCTTAATCGAGATAGTATGCAGGTTAACAGGCATACCTGCATGGAGGAAGCATGTACTACAAGGCCTTGCAGCACTTGCCTTTGCAGTAGCATATGTTACAGTCATAGATGCATCTGGTATAGCAGTAGCATTATTCATATTTGCTCCACTTCTATTCCTTCATGCTAAGAATGTTAAGGCTAGAGAGATGGCTAAGAACCAAGGGTAAAGGATGAAGTAAGTTATAGGTTCAGATCCTTCTCTACGGAAGGATGTAGATGGTGAGGAGCAGCATGGTATGCAACATTTGCTTTCGTAAAGATAAAAAATGTTATTATTCTTCTTAATTAAGGTACTATATACCCTCTCCCAACTATCTCTCCCCTTCTAAGCATTGCTAGAGCATCATTGACCTCATCAAGCGTAAAGGCCTTGTTAGCAATACTCCTTATCCTCTTGCTTGCTGCAAGACCAACCAACTCCTCTAGTTCATCCTTGGTTCCTACTAGAGAGCCTAGTATGGAGAACTCTTTAAGCACTGTCATCTGTGGGTCTATGCTTATTGGTTTGTTGCTTACCCCTACAAGTACAAGCCTTCCTCCATTTGCTAGCATGCTCATAGCATTCTTTATAGACTCATCGCTTATAACAAAGTCAAGTACAACATCTGCACCAACACCATCAGTTAGCCTCTTAACCTCCTTCCTAATGTTACCATCCTTAGCACTAACAACATTATCAGCACCAAGGCTCTCAGCAAGTCTAAGCCTTGTCTCGCTCCTTGCTATTGCTATCGTGTATGCCCCTGCAAGTCTTGCTGCTTGTAGTGCATATAGACCAACACCACCAGCACCATATATAACTACAGTCTCACCACTCCTTACCTTTGCTATGCTCTTCACTGCATGGTAAGCAGTTATGCCAGCACATCCTAATGTTGCAGCAAACTCTATGCTGAGATCATCTGGGAGTTTAACAAGCCTATCAGCATTAACCTTACAGTACTCAGCATAACCTCCATCATCAGAGAACCCATAACCCTCCCTCTTGAATAGGTTGAAGCACTGCATCCCTTTTCCTTGTAAGCATCTCTTGCACTTGCCACATGGGCTTAGGAAGTGTACAAGCACCTTATCACCCTTCTTGTAATCTGTAACGTTTGAGCCTAGTGCTTCTACCACACCTGCTATCTCATGACCAAGGGTTACTGGAGGATCTGCTGCTATAACCCCATCTAATACATGCACATCACTATAGCACATGCCTGCTGCCTTCACCCTTATGAGTACATCATCAGCATCCAACCTAGGCATCTCTATCTCCTCTATCTGCAAAGGCTTGCCTACAGCATGGAACCTAGCAGCTCTCATGCTATTGCAAATGCATGGATGTTAAAAATACTTTATCTTGTATCACACCCACAACCATCCTCAGAGTCATGCATAACTATGCCGTAGCGTTCAGCACATGAGTTGCATATACTATCATTGTATGCATCATCCAGCACCGATTCACAGAATGCACATACCCTCCTTAGACTATTGCCCATCCAGCCTCACCTACCCCATCTTCAGCCTACTTACCACATCCCTAATATTTTAATATGCTTGTGTATATGCTTATGCATGGCAAGAACATACTCAATACAGAAGATGAACATAGGAGATAGAGCAATAGACTTCAACCTATTGGGCATAGATGGCAAGTACTACTCATTGAAGGACTTCAAGGCAGATGCATTGCTTATAATCTTCATGGCTAATCATTGTCCATACGTTAGGGCAAGGATGGATGACATAAACATGCTCTACTCAAAGTTCCATCCAAGGCTTGATATAGTTGGGATAAACAGCAATGACCCAAACTATGAGGGTGAGGGGTATGAGAATATGAAGAGGTTTGCTAAAGAGTTCAATGTAAAGTTCCCATACCTGTTTGATGAGACTCAAGAGGTTGCTAGAGCGTATGGCGCTGTATGTACACCAGATCCATTCCTCTTCGATAAGGAGAGGAGGCTTGTTTACCATGGAAGGATAAACGATGCTATGAACCCAGATGCAAGGCCTACAGTGCAGATAATGGCTGAGAATGTTGAGAGAGTGCTTAGAGGAGAGAAGATAGAGAAGCCATTCGACCCATCAGTAGGATGCTCAATAAAATGGAGAACTAACTGAGTTTACAATTAATTTTTATTATTGTTTTCGTTTCAATATCAAACTCATGCAAGGTATACTAGGAAGAAGCATAATCAATTTAAATTAGATAGCATAATTAGATGTCATGCGTATACTGCTTAAATTAGAATCTACAAGGGATCAAAGATATCAGTTGGACTACCATTATAGTGTGCAGGGCTTCATTTACAATCTTCTCAAGGGTAGTAGGTTTGAAGATCTTCATGACAAGGATGGATACAAGTTCTTCTGCTTCTCAAACATATTCCCATACTCAAGCATGATGAAGAAGGGTGAGAAGAAGTATCTGCTCATCTCTTCTCCTAGCAAGGAGTTTATAGATTATATAACAGATAGACTCAAGGAATATAAGAATAGATCTCTAATTGGTATTGGTAATATGAAGTTCTTACTAAAGAATATAGAAACCATAGATTATCAGATAAAGAGAAGGAGTTATAGAGGCGAAACGGTTAGGTTAATAACGGCCACTCCAATAATAATAAGAATACCAAGGTTGAAGTATGAAAAATTTTATCTAAATCTACGATATCCTTATAAGTATATCTATTGGAGAAAGGAGCATCCATTTGAGTTATTTATAGATCAGTTAGAGAGCAATCTGTACAAGAAATATGAAGAGTTTACTGGTACTGTACTCACTAGAGAATTTATAATAGATAGATTAATATTCAAGAAACAGGTCTCTCTAAAGTTGAATATTCATGGCAATGAGCATATAGTGATAGGTACATTATGGGAGTTTATATTTTATGAACCGGTTAGTGAGTTAGTCCAATTTGGGTTGGATTGTGGATTTGGGGAGAGGAATTCTCTTGGGTTTGGTTTTATGAATCTAATCTAATTAAAGAACTGTTAAACGGAGTGTTGCTTCATTACTAGTTTATCTATATACTATTAACGAAGAAGAATAATAGAAGAATAATCAGTTCTAATTATATATTTTAAACTATAATTGATCAAAATCAGATAGAATCTACGATTATATCCGATTCTTTTAGTAGAAATGTATAAATATACAGTCTAAGAATTTAGTATAAATGGGTATAAATCAGTCGCAGATGCTAACTAACAGATTAAATTTTACTGGTAACTGGTTTATAGATGTAGGAATACTAGGCTTCATCAACTTAATGGAAGAGGTTTATGGGTGGAATTTGAAGAAATTAGAGGAGGAGCTAACCAAGTCTCAAGAGAGAGTCTATTATGGCTACTATCCATTTGCATATTTTAGTAAGATACCTAGCAATAAATTTATCAATAAAAAGATAGATGAGTGGAAGATGGATGTCAAGAAGATGGCATATGAGTTAGAAAATGAACTAAATAATAAAAAGTATAGTAAAGAAGAGATATTTAACAAAGTATGGGATGACTTCATTTGTAAACTATACAAAAAGTGGGGGTGGGAAGGAACAAGGCTTCCAATATCGACTAGCTTTTATACTAATTTCCTATTCTTTAATAACTCTCTTGATCATAATAAACAAAAAAATTCTTTGTTTAACGCAATCTCTTATTCAGGTAAAGAAGAAACCGATATTCTAAGAAAGATAGATAAAACTGTTAATAAGCTTCTCCCATCAACTGATGATTTTCCTAACATATTCTATACAAATCTTGAGAGTCGTATAATCCACATACCGTTTCTATTCGTATACCTGCTTTGTTTTATCTATGGATTCATAAGGGTAGTTAATAAAAATATAGTCTTCTATTCAAACGATATAGAGTTATGCTATAAGGTCAATAGAAGGCTTAGACTAATGCAAGAGGATGGGAATAAGAATAAGAGCAATACAATTCTTGCAAGAATATGGGGTTCTCTTATAGATGTATTGGTGGAGCATAAATCAGAGTGGAGCCTACAGAATATGTACATCATAAGTTACAAAAGACTAGATAACCAAACACAGGAAGGTGTTGAATATATAGGCATACCAAAACTACAAGCAACTATACTATTGGATGACAAAATAAGAGAGCAATTAAATAGATCTATTAAAATAGGTGAAGGTGAAACTGAATACGTCTGGATTTTAGAAGAGTTCATAAAGGGAAACCCTCTCTACCCCCATATCCACCAACATATAGCATATAAAATTAAGTCAGAAAATAGCATAAGCTTTTTATTGTATCCACTCATAGTAGATGCAAAGGTCTTAGAGTTGAGAGCGTCTAGTGATAATAGAGTATTTTCTGCTCCTTCTAGTAATTATAGGAATATTGTGAGGGATATAAAAGAAGAAGTAAGAACTGTATCTTATACTATTGGATTGCTTAAAGGCATAGACGATGATATAAAGCAGAGAAAGAATCTGGCGTTAGCATTACTTGATGCCTTGCAAGCAGAAGATAAGAATATGTATATGAATATCTTATTACATCACCTAAATGCAAAGAATGAACTATGCATAAACTACAATCTAATTAAATATCTTCAGGAAAAGATTATATCTAACCCTACTACTTTTAGGGTATATGGGTTGGCCCTTACAATGGGGCTCCTGAGCGGAGGTGAGAATGATGAGCAGGATCGATAGAGGGCAAGAGTATAGGTATTATTGGCAGAGGGTTATTGGAGATGAGAAATTAAGATTGGATCTTGAAGAATTGAAGGATGCTGCTAGTAAATACTTCAAGAATGTAAGCGATAATTATAAGCAGAGACTCGTATATCAGTTATTAGAAGCTGTAAAAAATAAAGATCAAGGTGAGTTCTTCTATATATTATTAAAGACTATCAATAAACCAAAAGAGGGTTCTCATTATTTTTCACACATTCTCCAAAAGAATTATGATACAATGCCAGACGAAATATTTATAAACTTTGCGTATAGTATAATACTGGGCATAATGTCTACGTATTCGCCCAAAGAGGATGAGAAAGGAGGAAATAAGAATGAATAAAGGAGAAGATAAGCAAAGTGGCAATAGTGATAGGAAATACATCGTATTTGATATAGTATTCTATGCAAACTCCCTAAACTATGATCAGGGCGGTAGCAATTACCAAGAGTTAAAGAAGATAACAAAGTGGGATGGTAGACAATATATACTGGTTAGTAGATACGCTCTACGTTACAGCATATTACACCATGCAGAAAAATTATTCCCCGATAAGTGGAAGTTAGCTGGAAGAAATGAGTTAAGTAGAGAAGATGTTGTTGTTCATGCAAGTAGAGATTTAGTAAAGAAGGGGGAAATATTGAACTTTCCTGAGTTCGATCTCTTTGGATTTATGATTGCTGAAAAGGGAAGAGTGGAGGAAGAGAAGGGTGCGCTGTCACGAGTTTCTCCTGTAAAGATCTCACATGCTATATCTCTTACCCCTTACAATTATGATTCGCACTTTATGGCCAATTTAGATATGATGAAACGTGCTGGTGGAAGTGGAAGCAATCCTGTTACTATTGAAGAGAAGAAAGATTTCTATACATATAATGTGGTTATAGATGTGAATAGAGTAGGAATATACACAAAAGAAGAGAGTGGTTTTGATAAAGATATTAAACTCTCAGATAACGAAAAAATCCAGCGTATACTCGAACTAGTAGATACTATATTTTCTCTCAAACGGGAGATCAAAGGTAGAATGGAAGATTTATCACCGTGGTTAGTAATATGCGGTTTATATAATAATGGGAAGTATGAAACATTTCTAGATAAGATAGAGTTGGCCAAATCTCATGTTTATAAAATCATAACCAAGACCAAGAAGTATACTGACTCTGATGGGAGGAATATTGAAGAGGTTGAGAATGAGATAGTTAAGAATGATACTCCTAAATTCATTATAGATATAGATAACTACGAACCGATCAATAATCTTAAAGAGCTAAAAGAAAGAATTGTAAGCTTTTTAGAGGATAAGATAGATAATAGTAATATATTAATTTATAAAAGGAAAAACATTGAAATAATCCCAACTAAATGAGAGGGTATGTCTAATGCTGTTCTCTTTATAGAATTATTTCAACCTTTTGCACAATATAGGAATCCATTTACCTTCTACTATGCCCAGACATATCCTTTACCTTCAAGATCAACAGTAATAGGGATGTTACAGAACGCACTAGACGATTGGTATGGTAATAGGTATGGTTGCCTCTGGGATGAGTTAAAGATAAGCATTCATGGGGAGTTTGAAAACTCATTCTGGAATTACCAGAGTATGATCAAAGGTTATCCCTTTGTTAAAGACGGTATACTGATGATGGAGGATAAGAGACTATATGGAGAAGGGAAGAAAGCCCAGAGATCTCCGGTTTACCAAGAGGAGTTATTTAATGGTAGGTTGTTTCTCTTCCTTCAAGGTAACGAAGAGTTGGTAAATGAACTCCATAAAGCATTAGAGCATCCTAGAAAGATATTAATGCTTGGAAGGAGTGAGGATGTAATTTTTATTAGAAGAGTATGTGTGGCTGATAAAGTAAACAAAATTTCTATTAAAGGAGATATAAAGATAACCTATCCAACATATATAATTGAGAAAGAATTCCCAATAGAGAATAAAAAATATCCAGTATTTTACATTCCAATTTCTAGTAAATTCCAAAATAATAGACAGGAGATTCGTTATAAATCTGATATCAAACAATATTCTACTAAACGTGATGTTATTTTTGAATCTGTGATATATACTGGCCGGGATTATAGTATAGTTTTAAAAGAAGGTAGTAGTATAGATGTCGATTTTTATAAAATAAATGATAATGTATATCCAATAATAGATAAATGGGGGTGGTTAGATGGATCTACTGGATGCGTTAAGGGCTAAATCTGATGATAGTAATGGCGGGGCAATTCTACTAAAGGACCATCTTTACTTAACTATAGAAAGAGCGATCCAGTTAAAAAGATTTATAATTGATAACCAAGAGGCAATAACATATAATAAATTAGGTAATGACTTCTTTAGAAGTCTATATATAGCATGCCTGCTACATGATCTGGGTAAGATCGATCTAAACTTTCAGGAAAAGTTATATGGCAACCCTCACGATTCTAGTCTTGATACATTACGCAAATTCTTTAAAAATTATAGAAACCTACGCATAAAGGATCACGAAGTAATTTCTATACTCTACTCCTTAATATTTCTTGACAACAACGAATGGGATAAGAAGATAAGGACTGCCATTCTGTTGCACCATTATAATGACTTTTATGCAAATAAGGGTATCAATGCAAGATACCTCTTTGATGAATATCCTGACCTTAGCAAATATCTGGAATTTATGCTAAATAATAAAGATGAAATAAGACGATTATTAAAATCTCTACTAGACTACATAAAAGAGAAGATAGAAGAAAATAAGGGTAATATAATAGATGATATAAATCATCTATTCCAAGAACTTAACGAGAAGATAGAGGTAGGTTATGATAAGATCAAACAGTTATATGATGCAGATAGGACGGGCCATGGTTTATCTGAAATATTAAAATTCTTTATCTTGGATGAGGACTCTAAGGTTGATATCTACGATTTCTTTGTATTTTTAGGGGCATTACGTAGATGTGATTATGCTGCTAGTGCTAATATTGATATCGAATACCCAATTAAATTAAGCAATGATGTATATTCTAGTATAGATAAGAAGATCAAAGATAAAATAGGTGGAATTGAGAGAGATTCTCTTTGGCAAGAAGAATTAATAAATAAGATAGGCAATATTAAGAGGAATATTGTACTTATAGCACCAACGGGGTCTGGAAAGACAGAATTTGCTCTATTATGGGCAAGTAAGAAAGGTAAGAAGTTGATATATACATTACCTTTAAGAGTAGCACTAAATGATTTATATTGGCGCTTTGGGAATGATATTAATGGTTATTTTAATAACAACTATTTGAATATACTACATTCAACAGCCTTTATAGAGTATGTTAAGGCTAGAGAGTATGGAAGGGAAGGCAGATATGGTATGGTTGATGTGGGGATAAAACAGAATACAGCAAAACTATTCTCAACCCCAATAATCTTAACTACTCCAGACCAAGTCTTCCTCACTAGTCTAAAGTACTATACGTCTGATAAGTTGATTAGCATATATCCTTTATCTACAATAATAATAGATGAGGTACAGGCGTATAAACCAGAGATGGTAGCAATTATCCTCAAGACAATAGAGATAATTCAAAGATTGCAAGGTGATATAATTATCATAACAGCTACATTTCCACCCTATGTAGAGAAGTTCATTAAAGATAAATTTGATATAATTGATGTGAGCAACTATATTGATATACGAGAGAAGGTTAAAAATTATAATCAAAGGAGGCATTGTATAGATCTTATACGATGCGGACTCTTTAAAGATGAAGATAATCTTGAAATAGATGAGGAAGGGCTAGAAGAGATCAAGAAACAACTAGAAAAGAACAGGGGTAAAAATATTCTCATAATTGTTAATAATGTAAAGAAAGCAATTAGATTGTATGAAAGATTAAAAGAAATGAGGAATGAGGACACGTATCTACTCCATTCTAGACTATTAGAGAAGGAGAAGAGTTCTCGTATATCCCGTATAAGAGAAGTGGAGAAAAGGGAAGGTAGGAAACGAATAGTCCTTGTAGCAACTCAGATTGTAGAAGCATCGGTAGATATAGACTTTGATATTCTTATAACAGAGATATCCCCTATAGATAGTCAGATACAAAGGTGGGGGAGAATATATAGAAATAGGGATGATAACTATACCTCTTCAGAACCTAACATATTGATATTCACAAAGTACGATAAAGGAACCACAGCGATATACGATAAAGATGTGATAGAACAGACTATATGTGTATTAGAGAGAAAGAAAGGAGAGATAATGGCGCATGAAGACGAGGTAGCTATTATAAAGGAGGTATATAATACTAAGATTGACGATAATAAGACATTGAAGGATAGCTACATTGAAAAAATAAATGAGCACTTAGAATATCTAAAGTATTTTACAGTAGAGAAGAAGAGTCATGCACAACGACTATTTAGAGAGATTGCTGGCTTACAGATTATTGTGCCTGCAATAATGAGTAAGAGCGATGATAAGAGAGTGAGTACATTTGGGGAGCTGATAGAAAAGAGATTAAGAGATAATGAAAGCGATAGCCTCTCATGGTCTGAGATAATCAATAAGATTAAAGAAGAGACCCAGTTAAATAATCTGGATGAATGGTATCTTAAACGTATCTTATATGAATATTCTATTAATATTCCCTTCTTCCTATTGGAAAAACTACAAAGAAATAGTAGTATATTCCGTATTAGGGAATTTAAAGGTTATTATGTATTAACCATAACAAATATGAAGTATCTTGACGAGATTATTAATGAGATCAAGGAGTACGGGATAGACAAAATGCTAGAAAGAGTAAAGATAGACACATATAAAAGTGAGATTGAGATTGCAGAGAATATAATCTGAATGATGTATAAAATGGTTTCTATGATTGATGGATTAGTATATGAGTGATGACAAGAATAACATTAACATTACTGGTGATGAGCATATCATTAATCTATTTATTAAAGAATTAGATTCTAATCTATACTTCACAGGCACCCAGATAAACTACTATCTAGTATGCAAAAGGAAGCTATGGTTCTTCTCTCATAACATGGAGTTGGAGAGCGAGTCAGATATAGTGCTGTTAGGCAAATTATTACATGAACAGAGTTATAAGAGTAAGAGGATGAGGGAGATTGCAATGGAAAGGATAAAGATAGACTTTATAGATAAGACAGAGGAGATACATGAGGTTAAGAGAAGCAAGAAGATGGAGGATGCTCATGTATACCAACTACTCTACTACCTCTACTTCATCAAACATTATACAGGTAGGGCTATGAAAGGTGTAATAGATTATCCATTGCTAAGAAAGAGAGTTAACATAGAGTTGGATGAAGAGAAGGAGAAAGAGATACAGAATATACTTCAAGATATTTCAAGGATAGTTAGTATGGATAAGCCTCCAGAAGAAGAATGGAAGAAGTACTGTAAGGCATGTGCTTATAGAGAATTATGCTGGTGCTAACTATATGAGGGATTATTATATATTCAAGAGTGGTAGGCTTAGGAGACATGAGAATACTATAGAGTTAGAGTTTAATGATGGTAAGAAGGCTATACCTGTTAATGATATACATGCATTACATCTGTTTGGCGAGGTAAATTTAAATACAAAACTCATAACATTTCTGAACCAACATGGCATTCCTATACACTTCTACAACTACTATGGTTATTATTCAGGCTCATTCTATCCTAGAGAGAAACTGGTATCTGGCTTACTAATTGTTAAGCAGGTTGAACACTATCTTGATAGGGAGAAGAGGATAAAGATAGCAAGAGAATTGGTTAATAGTGCTATACATAACATACTCTCTAACCTTAATCATTATAAGAAGAATAATAAAGGTGTTGACCATTTTATAACTGCAATAGAAGAAGAGAGAAAGTATCTTACTAACTGTAATGATATAGCAAGCATAATGGGTATTGAAGGTAGATGTAGAGATCACTACTATTCCTCATTCGATACTATTCTAAGGGAAGAGTTTAGATTTGAGAAAAGAAGCAGAATGCCACCAACAAATATGCTCAACGCTATGATCTCTTTTGGTAACTCTTTGCTTTACGCAACAGTACTGACAGAGATTTATCATACCCAACTCAGCCCAGCTATAAGTTATCTTCATGAACCTGGAGAGAGGAGGTATTCTTTAGCATTGGATATAAGCGAGATCTTTAAGCCTATTATAGTAGATAGGGTAATCTTTAATCTAGTCAATAACAGAATAATAAAAGAGGAACACTTCTTAGAGGAGTTAAATGGTTGTTATCTTAACGATAATGGTAAGAGAATATTTGTAGCAGAGTATCAGAAGAAACTGGATACCACATTAAAGCATGTTAGGCTTAAGAGGCATATATCATATCAGAGGTTGATAAGATTAGAATGCTTCAAATTGATTAAGCATCTATTAGGCGAGAGGGAATATATTGGTTTTAAGAGTAGTTGGTAAAATTGCTCGAATAATTCAGAATCTAGAAAAGTCTAGTATCACAATAAGCAGATTAATATAGATACCTCCTAGTATATACTAATTATTATCTGGAAGAATGCTATAGTACAACAAACGAAACAAAATAGAGAGAGGATTAGTTATTATGAGGACTATTAGTATTGCTATGGTGGGGTGTTACTGTCTTGCATTCTTTTGAGTTTTTCCACTTGCTTCATTATATCGTCTCTCATAGTAAGATATTTCTGATATATCTTGTATGGGTCTATAATTACAGCAAATAATGGACCGCTATTGAAGATAGATGTAACATTATCATTCTTATCTTTGTTACTGTTATATGTATTTGTAAGAAACTGGCGGAGATAGTAGCTTGCACCAGCATATAGATTCAGCATATCCTGCTCATTTATTATGCCGATGAACTTATAGATCGTGAAGATAGTCTTGCATATTGCATATGACAGCAGTATATTGTTTTTACGCATGTAGAACAGATGCAGTGAAAAGTGATCAGGTAAAGGCGCTATGTTTATGCATAATGATATGGAGATGTAACACTTATTTTGATCGTAGTCAAATGCTGGTATTATATATACGAAAGGATTGCCTGTAGATACATCTATATCCAGTATAACATCTGCCTTATCCACATCCTCTATATATACTAGATTATGGTTGAATGGCTGCAATGACTGTTGCATGACCCTCTCTATACACTCTCTTATCACCTCTCTTAGTGGTTGTGGAAGATTCTCAGCCATCCTACTTCTTATGTGGCATCTGACTTCCATATTATAATATATGTTTAGTAATAATATATCTATTTCTAACATTAAGTTAAATATTACTTAATCAAGTGAGTAAAGATAAACTAGATAGATGAATTTAAAAGAAGCAAAGAAGGAGAAAGGCTATGAAAGTAATAATAGTATATGATGTTAATATAGAGAGGATAACTACTATAAGGAAGATACTTAAACAATATCTATCATGGGTGCAGAATTCTGCGTTTGAAGGAGAACTAACTGAAGGTAGACTAGAAGAGTTAAAATCTAGGCTTTATGAGGTTATAGATCCTAATACTGATTCAATAATAGTATATACTATAAGCAATCCAAGATGGGTAGATAAGAGGGTATGGGGTGTTGAGAAGGGAGGTACAGATAATATCCTCTAAGTTTATATACGACTAGTCAACATTTATAAATATCGTATACGACTAGAGCTTGACTGGTTCCCCTTTGAGTAGAGGAGGGAGAGTATATA
>VAPR01000498.1_pt1 | contig 25553 bp, 25 predicted proteins | sample 3380701 | NCBI WGS metagenome assembly VAPR01 (sample SAMN11536904, study PRJNA540576) | hot springs metagenome | isolation source: hot spring wet sediment | place: Spain: Lobios | collected 2014-01 | reverse complement strand
ATCGCAGGGGCAGTGGTGGCAGGAAAGGCAGCAGGCGGTTACGACAATTTCCAAGAAGCGATGGCAAAGATGACAGGCGTTCGGGAAGAGAAGTATGAACCTATTCCCCGCCATGTGCGGATTTACGACCGCCTTTACCGCTTGTATCGGCGGCTCCATGACATCTTCGGCACCTCAACTTACACTGACAACCTTTATGACCTGATGAAGGAGTTGCTGAACATCCGGGACAAAGTGAGGGCGGGTGAACTGTGAGGTTTCAGAGATTGCGGGAACAAGTCTGCCTTGCAAACCGACGGTTGGGAGAAAGTGGCTTGGTTATCCTCACTTGGGGCAATGTCAGTGGTGTGGATCGGGATGCTGGAGTGATGGCAATCAAGCCCAGCGGTGTGGATTACAACCAACTCACACCCGAAAGCATAGTGGTTATCTCATTGGAGACTGGGGAAGTCGTGGAGGGTGCCCTGCGTCCTTCCTCAGACACGCCCACTCACTGGTGGCTTTACCGAGAGTTTCCGACAATCGGAGGGGTTGTCCACACTCACTCGCCTTTTGCGACAGCGTGGGCGCAAGCTGGTCGCGAGTTGCCATGTTTCGGCACCACCCACGCAGACTACTTCTACGGCACAATCCCTCTCACCCGCTTATTGACACAAGAAGAAATCGCTACCGACTATGAACTCAACACTGGCAAGGTCATTGTGGAGTGCTTTCGGGAGCGGGGATTGGATCCGGAACTCATGCCAGCAGTGCTGCTGCCTTATCACGGGGTGTTCGTTTGGGGCGCTGATCCTCTTAAGGCTCTGGAGAACGCAATTGTGTTGGAAGAGGTTGCCAAACTCGCTTTCTACACTCTCACCCTTAACCCTCAGAGCGTGAGTATTCCCCAACCGCTACTGGACAAACACTTCTTCCGCAAGCATGGACCAACAGCCTACTATGGACAGCCGCAGCAGAGCGAGAGGTGACAAACTCTCAACGGGTAAAGCTGCTCTGACCAAATAGGGTTGCACCGCAAGGTCGGCTGTCCCTGCTGGATACTCTTGAAACAGGAGGGGGCGCAAAATGCAAGGGCGGAGTGAGCCGGAGAAGTGGATGGGTTTTTTTTGAAAGAACCTCGCCAGCAGCAATTGATCCACGAGTTGTGGGAGCAATTGAAAGAACTGTCGGGTCAGTGGCAAGGTGCCCTCTGTCTCTGTCACCCCGTGTTTGCTGTCACCGAAGACTGGTGTCCCTTTGACCTTGCCATGATCTTGCACAACGCCCCACCGTTGGAACAATTGGGAAAAATTTACCGGATCCCTGAAGACGGTCCTGCTCCCGAAGCAGTGGTGGAGGTTGTAGGCAACGCTACCGAGTTGGGCGAAGCGGTAAGTCGGAAAGCGGATTTTTGTCAAGCCATCGGGGTGCACGATTACCTCATTGTGGAGCAGTTTCCGGGGCAACCCCTGCGCCTGTGGTATGCCAAACCCGTAACCAGAGAACGCCCCAAGTTTGCTAACGAAGCAGTGCTCACTTCCCTAAAGCTGATCATCCGTCCCGAAGGGGCAAATTTGCGCATGTTCTCCCTTGAGGGCAAGGAGTTTCTACCCCCAAAAGTGTTGTTGGAACAGGAACGCTCTCGCCGGGAGGCATTGGAGCAACTGGTAGCAGAACTGTCTCAACGAGTGGCGGAGTTAGGGCGGTTGCTCCAAGGGTGAGGAAGCGATAGCGTGCCATCGCTAACAGGTCTCCAAGCGCCCTAAACTTTTTGCCGTTGGCATGAAGTTATCCGTCAAGCATCCTCCGCGTGGGTGAAGAACGATGGTCACATTGTCTCTGGAAACGGTGGCAGTATGGACGAAGGGACGATTGGTGAACGCTCAAGGGACAGAGACGATTTGTGGTGTTAGCGCGGATAGCCGAAAAATTTGTCAAGGGATGCTGTTTGTTGCCCTCAAAGGCGAACGGTTTGACGGGCACGAGTTTGTAGAAGATGCCGCAGCGAAGGGAGCTTCAGCGGCATTGGTCGCAAAGCCGCTACCACTCCCCATCCCTCAAGTTGTGGTTGCCGACCCTTTGAGGGCGTTGGGGGATTTGGCTGCCCACCACTTGCACCAAATCCGCACCGTCAACCCTTCCCTCCGTGTCATCGCTGTGACGGGCAGTAGCGGAAAGACGACCACAAAGGGGATGATCGCCAGCATCCTTCAAGCCATAATGCCAACGGTAGTTGCACCCGAAAGTTTCAATAACGAAATCGGTGTCCCCTTGACAATCCTCTATGTTGAGCCAACTCACCAAGCACTGGTGTTGGAATATGCCATGCGCAAGAAAGGCGATATCGCTTACCTTTTCCGTCTCGGTCCTCCCGACATTGCCGTCATCACCAACATTGGCACTGCGCACATCGGTTTGCTGGGATCGAAGCAAGCCATCGCAGAGGCAAAGGCAGAAATTTTGGGGAATTGGGACACCCTCCGCCGAAAACAGGATTTTGCTCCGATTGCTGTATTGCCAGCAGACGACGACTTCGCTTTGTTCTTAAGGCAGCGCGCAAAAGGGGAAGTGATCACCTTCGGTTTTTCCCCTGAGGCGCAGGTGCGCGGTTTGGCATGCACGGTAGATTGGGAAGGAACGACTCTCACGGCAACGGATGGAAACTCTACTGTTTCACTGCGCTTCTCCGCCTGGGGCGAGCACAACGCTCGCAACGCCTTAGCCGCTTTGGCTGTTGCTAAAGCGATGGGCATAGACTGGCAGCGTGCTGCGGAAGCGTTGTCCAACTTCCAGCCACCTAAAATGCGCTTGCAGCGGCAGTGGCTGGAACCACCCGGGTGTTGGGTGATCAATGACGCCTACAACGCTAACCCCGATTCCGTCAAGGCGGCTTTGCAAGTGCTGAAGGCGCTGCCCGCCAAACGAAAGGTTGCCGTGTTGGGAGAGATGTTGGAACTGGGAGATTACAGCGACCAAGGGCATTGGGAAGTGGGCGCTGTGGCAGCCCAGACGACTGACCTGCTAATCGTTGTCGGTGAAGGTGCTAAGCAGATCACCGAAGGCGCTTTAGCAGCTGGAATGCCGCCCGAACAAATTGTTCGCTTCGAGACGGTTGAAGAAGCAAAGGAACGATGGCTGGCTTACTTGCAACCTGACGATGTGGTGTTGCTGAAAGCCTCCCGCGCCGTCGGTTTGGAGCGGCTGTTGTAACCGCTTGTTTGTCCACACCTGCGCGTTCGCTTGTTGGTCACAAGGGCAAAAACTTGATGCACACAGGGGTAGGCACTTCCACGGTGCGACCCGTTGGATTGAGTTTGCCCGACTTAGGATCTATGCGGAAGAGCACCACTGTATCGCTGTCTTGGTTCGCTGCCAACAGAAAGGTGCCCGTTGGGTCAATAGCGAAGTTGCGGGGAGTTTTTCCTTGTGTCGCTTGATGACCTAAGAGATTCAGTTTCCCTGTTCGGGTGTCTACGGAGTAGATTGCAAGGCTATCATGGCCCCGGTTGGAGCCGTAAAGAAAGCGTCCCGATGGGTGGACTTGAACCTCTGCTGTGGTGTTCGTGCTGGAAAAATCCTCAGGCAGCGTAGGCACAGTTTGAACTTCCGTCAAGGTTCCCTTCTCCCCATCGTAACGGTAAGCGGTGATGGTGTTGTTGAGTTCGTTAATGGCGTAGAGGAACCGACCGTTGGGGTGGAAAGCGACATGGCGGGGACCCGCTCCGGGCGCTGTTGAAGCGAATGGTGGGTCGTTGGGGGTGAGCATTCCCTTTGTGGCATCAAAGCGATAAATCAGCAATTTGTCCAACCCCAAATCGGCGACCACCGCAAATTTGTTGTTAGGGTCCAAAGTGACGGAGTGGGCGTGAGGTCCTTCTTGTCGTTGGGGGTGCACGCTCTTGCCTTCGTGTTGGATGGCACAAGTGGCCTCTCCCAAGGAGCCATTGGGGAGGATGGGCAACACGGCGACGCTGCCGCTCCCATAGTTAGCGACCAAAACCCACTTGCCCGCTTTGTCTACCGTAAGATGACACGGACCAACCCCTTTAGCTCCTTGCTGGTTAAGAAGCTTTAGATTCCCAGTCTCTGGCTCCAACGCAAAAGCGCTCACTGTCCCTTCCTTGCCACCTTCCCATAGTTCGTTGACTGCATAGAGGAAGCGCCCTGATGGGTGAAGGGCGAGGAAAGAAGGTTGGGGTGTCTCGGCTACCAACTGAGGCGATGTGGTTTCACCTGTTGACAAGGTCAAGTTAAAAGCGTAAATGCCCTTGCTGCTGCGGAAGGTGTAGGTCCCCACAAACACCCGCATCGTGCTCACGCTTGATTGCCCCCTTTGCGTTGGCGTGATGGGCTCCAAGGGAGATGTTGACGAAGTGCGGCGAGCGGGACCAAAACTGGATTGTCCACACCCTAAGACACCTATCAGCGAACCGCTCACCAGTGTCAGCCATGTTCGCCGACGCATGCTACCTGTGCCTCCCAAAATGACGGTGGATGCCAACCCAATTATGCGACCAACCCAATTGGGGTTCTATGGTCATTGGTAGCGTCCTGCTTCCTTCGCTACTTCGTAGGCAAACACCACTTCGTCAATCGGCGTCCCGGGCTGCACCATATGGGAAGTGCAAAAGATGAATCCGCCACCATGCTTGAGGGCGTTCATGACTTGTCGGACTTTAGCTGCTAACTGGTCGCGAGGTAGCCCTCGTCCCAGAACAGTGCGCACATCCAAACCGCCATACAGGGCCAATTTGCCGTAGTAGGTTTGCTTGACAGCGACAGGGTCCATCCCCGCTGATTCTTGGCAGGGGTGAAAAGCTTGGATGCCCAAGGAAACAACACCGTCCAAAACTGGAGTGATGTAGCCGTCGCTGTGCAAGGATAGCCAGCCTCCCCAGCGTTTGACAGCATCGCAGATGATTTTTTCAGCGGGATAAATCAGTTCCCACCACAGCCGAGGGCTGAAGAGCATTGCGTTGTTCATGCCCCAGTCATCGGAGATGTGGACAACATCCACACCCAATTCCAAACAGTTTTCGGCGTAGCGCGCTGACCAATGGGCAATGCGCTCGTAAAGGGTGCGGCAAAGGTCGGGTTGTTCCACCATAGCGGTCAAGTTTTGTTCCAGCCCAACGAAATCATTAGCGGCTTCAAAGACGCCGAAGGTTTGAACGAACACGGCTCGCCCCCGTCGCTCCTTGTGGTGTTCGATCTCTTTGCGGATAGGTTCGTAAATGCTCTGGTCATCGGGGTCGTTCAGTTCAGCATCCAAAGCGGCTTCCAAAGTGTAAACCCAGCCGTAAGTGGCGTCAAAAATTGCTCCATCGCTGTTGGGTGCAGGACGGCTCTTGAGCGGTCCTTTGGCAGGAAAGGCTTGGGTCATATCCAACTCCAACGCATCGCAGAAGGATTCAAAACTCCCAAATCGCTCTCGGATCTCGTCAATCACGCCGAGTTGATTGAAGACCCAGACATACAGAGGCACTCGATCGGGCTCTTTGAACTGCAACGCAGCGAACACGCGCTCGCGTGGCAGCATAGCAGGCAGCTCTCCTTGCAATCGTGCGATAACTGCCAATAAGAAAAGACGCCGAGGGGTGTTACCCACCTCGGCAGTTGTTAGCATCGTTCGCCAGAAGTGATCGTTGCTTAGCGGCGTGGGATCTTCAGGGTGCTGAGGATGCGGCTGGCTTTACGGGCATCGGCATCGCTGTCAAAACCGAAGAAGGCAACAAACTTGTTGCCCAAAACGGTTGCGGCAGCGAAGGCTAAGTTGATCCCCGCTTCTGCCAAGGCGCTTGTCATCAGGTGACCAACGCCGGGTCTGTTGGTGCCTTCCACGCGCAGGATGACGGGGAGAGAGGTTTCAGCGAGACCAACGGAGCGGGCAGCCTCCACGATTTTTCGCCCTTTGATGGGTGCCAGGTAAACTTTGCCCGCACCTTCCCTGCGCTCAGCAAGGACTACATGCAGGTCAGCACCTGCAGCAGCCAACGGTTCCAGCACCTTCGCCAATGCCCCCGGCTTGTCCTCAATTGTGCCTGACCACACAGCGACTTTCTCCACCTTCAAGGGCATCACCCGTCACCTCCCTTTCTTACCAGGCTTCCAAAAAGACTTCGCGTTACGCACAGCTCAAAGGAACCGATGTTGAGCATAACAGCGATTTTAAACTTTGTCAAGACCCCTTGACACCATTCGCTAACCAAGCGTAGCCGAAGATAGTGCGGAGTTTTTCCACGCGCAGCGGGGGATGGAAGAGGCTAAGGAACTCGTCTTTCGTGAAGCGGAAAAAGTAAATCCCTCCTTTGTGCACTCCCTCTTTGCCGAACCAGCGAGTCAGGTAAGAGTAATGGTAGCCGGAAACAGCAAAGCGTCCGTTGGGTTGAAGAATTCGAGCGATTTCGGCGATCACCTTTTGTCGCATTCGGTCGCTGGGCACATGCTCAATCATTTGGCAACTGGCAACTGCTTCTACTGAGTCAGAGCGCAAGGGGAGAAAACAGGCATCAGCGTGGATAAGCAGAGTGTTCTCCCAACGCCCCAATCGTTCAAAGCGTTGCCGGCACCGCTTGAGGGATTCCAACGACAAGTCAACACCGATCCCCCGGTCGGCATGACGAGCGAGGTGTTGCAACATCCTACCTGTTCCACAGCCAATTTCGGCTAAAGTGCGAAAACCTGTTCGGTCCCCCAGCAAGGCTTGGATGGTCATCCGAACCTCGAAGGGGCTTAGGAGAAGGAGCCCTAACAGTCGGTCATAGCACACGGCTTGTTCGTTGCGGGCGCGCATCTCTGATTCCTTCCACTGCCATTCTTGTTGTTCGTGCAGAATTGCCAAATCGGGCACAACAAAGGAAGGGATACCGTCCACGATAGGAAAAGACCGACCGCAATTGATGCAGCGCAAGTGTTTCCCTGCTAATTCAACGGGTGTGTGGTCCAAAGGACAGGCTAAAAGGTTCAACTGCCACTCCTTCATCCACAACCGCCTCCATCACAAAAATTCTCATTGGCAACTTAATAAGTTTTGCAGCGTCTGCTGCAGTTGGACGCTACAATCAAAGCGGCAAGGAGGGTTCTCAATGAGCCACTTGACTGCTCTTTGGTTTTTTATGGGGTTAGTTTTCTTGCTGGTTCCCTTTGCATTGGGATCGAGCCACTCCCTCGAAGCCACCATCGTTGTCCATCCCCAAAAGGTCCGGGGCAAGGTCAACCGTTTGATTTTCGGTAACAACCAACTGGGCTACCAGTATGGAGCATGGGATTACACGACCCCTGAATACGCCGACCGAGGGGCAGGGATCTGGGATCCCGATCAAAACCAACCCGTGCCTGAGATGGTGCGCCTTGCAAAGGAGATCAGGATGGCAACGGCTCGCTACCCGGGTGGCTGTGGCTCCCACTTGTTTGACTGGAAGAAAACCGTCGGTCCGCTCTCGCAGCGACCAAACCAGCGCTTTGGCTTGCCCGAGTTCCTTCGCTTTTGCGAAGCGGTGGGAGCAACTCCAGTTATTACGGTTGCGGATTACTTCGGAACCCCTCAAGATGCGGCAGACCTGGTAGAATACTTGAACGCTCCTGACAACGGCAAGCATCCTTGGGCATCTCGGCGGGCAACAGACGGACGGAAGCAACCGTGGAAAGTCGTTTGGTTTGAATTTGGCAACGAGACAGATCATGGTGCTCACAAGAGCATGACGGATTTTGGACAAGGACCGCGTTACACCCCAGAGGAGTATGCGCAACGCTACCGGACTTACTGGCTGGCTATGAAGCGGGTGGACCCCAACATCAAACTTGGGGCAGTGCTTACTAACGATGTCACCCCACAACTTTCGGCTTGGACCCGCAAAGTCATCGCGATGACAGCAGACCTTGCAGACTTCTACATCCATCACGCCTACATTCCACACTACTCCCGCAACGATGGGGTGCCCGATGCAAAGACGCTGTTCGCCCTTGCTTTTGCGGGACCGCGCCAGTTGGCAGCCTATTACTGGGAATTGCGTCGGTTCATCCAAGCAACCGCTAAGCGCAATATCCCGATTGCTGTCACAGAGTTCAACGGTCACTTCGTGCAGGAGAAACCAGTCCCTTACCGCTTCACTTTGGGTTGCGCCCTTGTAGTAGCAGAGTTGCTACAAGTTTTCATGGAACCTGAGTTCTGTATCGCTCATGCGCAGTATTGGCAGTTTGCCAACGAATACTGGGGCATGGTCAAGGGTTACGCACCGCCTTATGCCTTGCGCCCTGCCTATCGGGTGTTTTGGCTTTACCGTCACCACTTTGGCGATGTGCTTGTTGAGTCGACAGTAAAATGCGATAGGTATGAGACACCCGGTGGCTATGGGGTGCTGCCTGCTCATGGACAACCTTGCAACTTTCAACTGTTTCCGCAAAACCTGCTGCCTGAGCAGAAGTGGCGCCTTAGCGAAGTTCGAGGCGTGCGTCATTGGGAGGAGCCTGATGGCACTTTGGTGGTGGAGATACAAACGGATGAGGAGTTGAATTACTACCACGCAGTCAAGCGGATGCCAGTGGCGCCCTTGACAGGTTATCGGGTAACGGCGGAAATACGAACGGAGGGGCTTGCTCGTTCTAAGGGAGCTCAGATTCAGGTGGGCGATGGACGGGGTTGGCTGCTAACCCGTTCAGCAGCCCTCTCTGAAGAGGTGAAAAGCCCAACTTGGCAGACAGTGACTGTAGACTATGTGACCTTGCCCGACACCACCGAGTTAGAAATTCGAGTTCGGCGGTTGGAAGGGACTGGGGACAAAGGGCGAATATTTGTCCGGAGGGTGCAAGTGCAACGCTTTGTGCCCTTCAACCTCGGTGCGGTGCCATTCTTGAGTGCTATTGCCAGCAAAAGGGGACAGAAAGTCTCATTAGCAATTCTCAACAAGCATGTGGAGCAGCCCATTGCAACGACCATCGTCGGGTTCTACACGCGCCGAGCGGAAGCGTGGTGCCTAACGGGACCAAGCGTAGAAGCGACGAACGAGCATGACCCTAACAATGTGAGGGTGAGACCGCTCTCTGTCAGGGTGCAAAGCGGACAGGTGTCCCTCCTTTTACCCCCACATTCCCTCACCTTCGTCGTGGCAGAATAAAGCGCCAGACCTTACTCGGCGCTGAGGTGAGCATGAGTGGACATCGTTCAGTGGCTTTACTTGCATTTAGGAGCGTTCATTGCGGGATTAGGCAAATCAGGGTTTGGCGGAGGGATTGGCATTTTGACGACCCCACTGTTCACCTTAGCCTTGGGTGGACGGCAAGCCGTAGGCGTCATGCTCCCGCTACTCTTGGTTTGTGATGTCTTCATCTTGTCGCTCAACTACTATCGCCACCGCATTGACAAGGAAAATGTCGCCGTGTTGCTCCCGGCGATGTTGGTAGGGATTGGGTTGGGGTTGCCTGTGTTGGGCGTTTTGCCCGATGCTGCTTTCAAAAAAGTCATCGGGGTTGTGGCATTGGTCTTTGCTGCCATCCAAGCCTACAAGGACTTTTATCTAAGAACCGATGGGGCGGTGAAACCTCCTCGTTGGTTTGGGTTCTTGCTGGGGATTGGTGCCGGGTTTGTTTCTGCCCTCGCCCACATTGGGGGCACTTTGACCACCATGTATCTGCTGCCCCAAAAGCTGCCTAACGCTGTGTTTGTGGGCACTTCCACCGTGCTCTATCTGGTGGTCAACTTGTCCAAAGTGCTACCTTATTGGCAGATGGGACTAATCACGAAGGAGAGTTTGTGGTTGGATGCGCAACTGTTGGCGACGGCAGGATTGGGAGCAATAGTCGGCGTTTGGCTCAACCAAGCCCTCTCCGTCCGAGCCTTCAGCCACCTCATTTTGCTGTTTGTGGCGCTGACGGGGCTTCGGCTCCTGTGGGGATGAGCGACAAAGGTTTTGGGGTGACGAAAACACCTCAGCAGACCGTAGCTGCTTAAGCGAATGTGCCACAATTTTGCCAGCTATCAGCACTGAGATGAGGAGGTGTGGGCAGTGAACGGGCAACCCTTTGACCCAGCAGATTGGGAGGAGATAGAGGAGTTAGAGGATTTGGAAAATTGGCTCCCCCTTTTGGGACACCGCAACTGGATTGCCATCACCGACATGGCGTTCCCAGCCCTTCACTTGTCGCAAGCCCAAACCGTCTTGGCTAACGAAGACTTGTTGTCGGTTTTGGATTTCTTGTTGGAAGCCCTCAGCGAACAACCTCACATCCGACCGATTGTTTGGTTGGACGAGGAGTTGGACTTCGTGCGAGAGGAGTGGGCACCGGGGATCACTGCTTTTCGCCAACGATTGTCTGAACGGCTGCGGGCGTTACCTGTGCATCGCCTTCCTCACGAGCAAATCATCGCCAAACTGAGCGAAACGGGACGCCAGTTTCAAGTGCTCATTGTCAAGACCCGCACTTGCTTGCCATATACCTCTGTCTTTCTGGAAATGGATTGTGCCTACTGGGACGAGAGAAGGGAAAATCTGCTTCGGCAAGCGATGAGCGAAGCCAAAGGGGATGGGTCCTGACAATCACTCGCCAAGGAAAGGTGGTAAAGGATGAGGGACTCCAAGATTCGTTGCGCAATCATCGGCTACGGCGGCGCTTTCAACATGGGGAAACACCATGCTGATTTGATGACCCAAACAGGCGTTATGTGCGTGACTGCTGTTTGCGATCTTGACCCTGAACGGCTGGAAGTTGCTCGGAAGGAATTGCCAAATGTCCGCACCTATCGCTTTGTGGACGACTTGTTGGCAAAAGAGGACTTTGACTTGGCGGTGATCGTTACCCCTCACAACACTCACGCCCCGTTGGCGCTGAAGTGCTTAAATGCGGGCAAGCATGTGGTTGTGGAGAAGCCCATGTGCCTCACAGTCAAAGAAGCCACCGCTATGATAGAAGCAGCGAAAAGGAATGGGGTGATGCTCACAGTCTACCACAACCGCCACTGGGACGGCGACTTCGTTGCTATCCGCCAAGTCGTGGAAAAGGGGCTCATTGGGGAAGTGTTTCGGGTTGAAATGTGGGGCGGGGGCTATTACCAGCCGGGAGGTTGGTGGCGGTCCGACAAGAAGGTTTCGGGTGGGTTGTTCTACGATTGGGGAGCGCATTATCTTTGGTGGCTCCTGCAACTGGTGCCTCACAAGATCCATCGGGTAGTAGGCACTTTCCACAAACTCAAGTGGCACCATGTCACCAACGAAGACCACGTCCATGCCCTCATCCTGTTTGCGAACGGCACGGTTGCAGATGTCCAGTTCTCTTCCCTCGCAGCGGAGGGCAAACCCCGTTGGTTCATCTTAGGCACGGAAGGGACAATTGTAGACCGGTGGGAAGGGCACTTTCGTGTCACTTTCTTTGCTCACGGGCATCGGGCGGAGGTGACCCTGCCTTACAAAACAAGCAATTGGGCAGCCTTTTACCAAAATGTTGCGGCTCATTTGCTGCATGGGGAACCGCTGGCGATTGCCCCCGACCAAGCCCGCCGCGTGATCGCTATCATGGAGTATGCCGAACGATCGGCACGCCAAGGAGGAAAGGCCTTAGCGCTCCCTTACGAATGAGGCGCACCGTCACCTTAGTAGGAGACGAAAGGAAGCAGCCCCATGATGCGGGCGCGCTTAATGGCAATCGCCATTTGGCGTTGGTGCCGGGCACAGTTGCCCGTTTGGCGACGAGGCAAAACTTTCCCCTTGCTGTCCAAAAATCGTTGGAGCCGACTCACTGCTTTGTAGTCAATGAAGCGAATGCCTTCCATACACCATTGACACCGCTTTTTCTTCTTGCGACGCGCCGACATCCCCTGTCTCACCTCATTACCTCCTTTGTTTGGTGGGTTTAGAACGGATGTTCTCCTTCTTCCTCTTCAAGGAACGGTGGCAGGTCTTCCAAGACCGCATCGTCCACCGGCATGTCTTGCTCGGGCAAGATATCGTCTTCCAACGGGACTGGGAAGTTGCTGGCAACGCTTGGTGCCACCGGCGGAACTGTGTCTGGTCTGCGTTCCATAAACTGGACGACATCTGCCCAAATTTCTGTCATTGTTCTTCGTTGCCCCATTGCGTCATTGTAACTACGGGTGCGCAATTTCCCTTCTACCAAGATCAGGCGTCCTTTGGTCAAGTAGCTTTGGGCAAACTCAGCGAGGCGGCGAAAGGTCACAATCCGAAAGTAGTCCACTTGCTGTTCGGCTCCGCGTCGGACAGGTCGGTTGACTGCGATCCGAAAGGTGGCGATAGGGATCCCATCGGGTGTGTAACGGACTTCTGGATCAGCCACCAGCCGTCCCACCAAAATCACTCGGTTGAACATCATGAGCCACCTCTGTGCAGGCGTGCCCGGGTGCGATGAGTGTGCAGAAGTAGGTTGCCAATTGACCCCCTACTTATTGCACGCAGGCACTTAGCCTCGGATCTGAATGACCATATGGCGTAGGACCCGTTCCTCCAACCGGAGCATCCGTTCCAGTTCCGCTATCAAGTTCGGATTTAGCCAGAAGTTGACGACGACATAGATGCCGTGGGTGCGTTTCTTGATTGGGTAAGCCAACCGCCTCACATCAGAAACGCGAACATTGTCCACGACGCCGTTCCGCTGTTCCAAGAAAGTTTGCACTTTCCCTATGACCCCGTCCAACTCTTCTTTGGGAAGCCCGGCATCCACCAAAAAGATTAACTCATAGCTGCGGGCGCCCTTGGGCACCTCTTTTTTGGCTTCAGGGGCTGCTGTTGGTCGGGGCACTTCCACTGCTGTCACATCCTGTTGCTCTGTGCCCTCTTGATCCTCTATTGCTGTCACGGTCGGAGTCGTTTCGGGAACTTGTTCACTGGTCTGTTCAATCGGCTTTTGCTCCACTTCGTTCATTTCTGTCCCTCCTAATACCCATGGCTCCGGCATGCCTGTCGTTTCTTTTAGGATGACGACGGAAGGCAGACCCAGATTGCTACCTTTTAGGCGGTAGCAACTTTGTCTGCCGTGGGCAGAACCCACCCATGCTTCAGGGGCATTGGGCTCCTGCTCTATTACCTCCGCCCCCAAGGGCGAAGGCAGTCTTGTGTTTCCATCAGCACCAGTCATTTCTCTGCTTTCGCAAGATCGCCTTCAGGGTCAAAACCTTGTCGCCATTTTCCTCTGGCGCACCAATGCCGCTGGGCATAATTGTAGCACCAAGGCAGCGACTTGGGTTGAAAATTATAGCACAAAGCCTACGATTAGCTTTGCTCGGCTGCTAAAGCAATGCCGTCCAAGAGCCGCTGTCCCATTTGTTCTACGATTTTGCGCACCACTTGCTGTACCAATGCCCCTCCGATGGGCACTCGGTATTCATAGGTGATGGTCAAGACCATCTTCGTCCCTTCGGGATGGGGCAAAAATTGCCATTCGCCCTCGTAGCGATCCAAATCGCCTTCCTGGAGGGCGAAGCGGCAAACTTTGTTGGCTTCATCCCATTCGTCCCGCTCTACCCATCGCGCTTTCAGCCCGAACATAGGCACTGTTGCTTCCCACTCGCTAAGGACCAAGCATCCGTCTTCGCTGCGTTCCCGCACGCAGATAGCGGTGACATAGTCCAACCATTCGGGGAACCGTTCCACTTGCCGGGCGACGGCAAACACTCGGTCTACAGGGGCTTTGACAATTCGTTCTAAGGACAGTGTCTCCGCCACACCCAATCACCATCCCTCACTGCAGCGATTTGAGGTAAGCCACCAATGCGTCCAAATCTTCCTCGCTGCCCTCAAAGGGGGGCATCAGTGTTGCAGGGTTAAGGAGGGTCGGGTTGAGCAAGATTTCGCGCAACTTTGCTTCATCGTATTTCTTGCCGACACCGTCCAAACTTGGCCCTGTTTGTCCTCCAATTCCCCCGATAGCGTGGCAAGTGCCGCAGCCGACCTCCTCGTAAACGGCTCTGCCTTTTGCCAACCGAGGGTCAGCAGGCGCTTGGACAGGAGACGCTTTGGTTGCGTCCCCGCTTTGCGAAGGGCTTGATGGTGGCGACGAAGTTTGCTGTTTGCCACAGGCAACGAGCAGTATCGCTAACAGCAGCCCCGAAAAAACCCTCAGTGCTGCCATTTTTCTCTCCCCCTCTGGTGGAGGTTAATGTTCGCTTTTAGTAAGGGCGCAATTCAAACTCCTCTACTACTGGATTGGCGAGGAGTTGGCGACACATTTGCTCTACTTGTTGGCGGGCTTCCTCTTCCGAAAGGCTATCGTCTAACCAGACTTCCAGGAGCCGACCTACCCGCACCTTTTGCACGGATTGGTAACCCAAATCTCGCAAAGCGCGTTCCACAACCCGTCCTTGAGCATCATCCAAACTGGGCTTTAAGCGGACCAACACCGTGATCTTGGGCAAAGCAATCCCTCCAACCCACTTCCTCGTTTGAGCGATAAAGATTTTGTCACAACAAGCGTGCCAAAATTCTGCCACCGGTGAGCACGATGGCAACCCAAATCTACCTTGTCCGACACGGTCAAACCGGATGGAACGCCGAAGGGCGGCTATGCGGCAGCAGCGATGTCCCATTGAGTGAAGAAGGTTTTGCTCAAGCCCGGCGGTTAGCAAATCGGTTAGTTTCGGTGCCTCTTGACGCTATTTACTCCAGCCCTCTTTTGCGGGCAAGGCAAACTGCTGAACTCATCGCTTCCCTTCATGGGCTGCCTGTCATCCTCGAATCAGCATTACGGGAGGTGGACTACGGAGATTGGGAGGGGCTTGCCGTTGCTACCGTTGCCAACCAATTTCCCGAGCAAGAGCGCCTTCGGCGAGAGGATCCCCTTCGGTTCGTCCCCCCTAACGGTGAACCGATGGCAGCCTTTGCTCAGCGAGTGATTGCAGCAATCCAACGACTTGCCAACAGCCACCCTAACCAAACCGTTTGCGTCGTTGCTCACCAAACGGTTAACCGCTTCATCCTTTGCTGGGTGCTGCAGATGGATTTTTCTCGGTGGCGTCAATTGCGCCAAGATCCTGCTTGTGTCAACCTTTTGCTGGTGCAGGGGGAAGGGCTGTGGCGGGTGAGCCTGATCAACGACACAGTGCACTTAGCCGATCTCACAACCGAGCAAAAGAACCTTTGAGGTGAGTGCCATGCCGTCGCTGCGCCGAACCCGAAAAAAATTGCAAAGACAAGTGGTGCGCTGGACAATCTGGATCACCATCACCATTATCTTCGTGTTGGGAATGTTTAGCGGCTTCACATGGGTAGAGCGGCAGGTGCGAGGGGTTAACCTCCCACGCGACCTTGCTAAGGTCAACGGGGTCGCCATTCCCCGCAAGACTTATGAAGAGGCCTTGCTGCGGCTCTCCCAACAACGCATGAGCGCTTTGGATTGGCTTTTCACCAAGGAGCAAGTTTTTTGGTGGTTGGTAGAAGAAGAGCTGTTGCGCCAAGAAGCCTATCGGCGCCGGCTGCGAGTAACCCGAAAGGATATCAACCAACGGTTAGAAGAACTGGTGCAACGGGAGTTGGCAAGCGCCCGGCAACAATATGAGCGGGACAAAGACTTTCGGGACTTCGTCCGCCAACGGTTTGGCTCCTTGGATGCCCTCGCCAGAGAGACGCGTCGCTCCCTTCGGCAGCAGTCCGCCGATTTGGAGCAGGAATTGTTAAAGGAGAAGTTGTTCCAATCGGTCCGGGAAGAAGTGAAGGTCACGGAGGAAGACTTGAAAGCCCACTACACTCAGTTTCGTCTCCGCCACCTTTTTGTTAGCGCTGATCGCTTCCTCCCTAAGGGCAAAACCCCATCGGACCAAGAGCGCCGGGAGGCACTCAAAAAAGCCTTAGAGCGTGCCAAGGAGTTGCGCGAGCGCCTTTTGAAAGGTGAAGACTTAGCTGCCTTAGCGAGGAAGGAGTCGGACGATCCCGCAACGAAACAGAAGGGTGGCGACTTGGGCGAATTATCGTTAGACGCCGCCAAGTGGCGGATTAGTCCTCAAATAGAGGAACTCCTGCCCAAAATGAAGGTCGGCGACCTCTCGGAACCCATTGAGGGGTTCAACGGTTACCACCTCGTCAAGTTGGAGGGCAAGCGCCTCAATTTGCCAGATGATTACAACAAGGTGCGCTACCAATGCCAAGAGGAAAAGTGCCGCCACTTCTGGTTGGGGGAGAAGGGCGAAACCAAGTGCCCCAAATGCGCTAGCAAAAATGTCAAGGAACTTGGCGAGCGTAAACAGGAATTGCTGGACGAGTTGCGCGAACGACTTGTCAGGGAGCGAGAACAAGAGCTGCGTCAACGATTGCGCCAAACTGCCCACTTGGAAATCTATGACCCTGAACTGAAAGCCCTCTTCGCCCAACGGCAAGGCAACACGGAGGAAGCCGTTCAACACCTCAAGGAGGCGTTGCGCACCGTCCAAGAAAACCCCGAAGCGCGCCGCCACTTTCTGTTTCCCGATTTGCTGCACTACCAATTGTCGCAACTGTATCTGAGCCAAGGCAAGTTGAAGGAAGCCGAGCAGGAAGTTCGCAAAGCACTGGAATACTCTGATGACAACGACTTAAACTTGCAGTTGGGTAGCTTGTTGTTGCTGCAAAACAAAAGGGACGCTGCCCTCAAAGTGTTCCTCAAAGTTGCCAACTCCAACCCTAACCCTGCCCAGCGTTATAACCTTGCCAACTATTTTGAGCAGTTGGGGCGCAAAGACTTAGCAAAGCAACAGCGTGAGTTGGCAAACAAGGAAAGCGCCCGCACGGGTGCCTTGTCTTTGCCTTTGACCCTACCGTAACCCCTTGCCCAGGAGGGAGCCAGCGTGCAGTTCGTGGTGGCAGTTGATGCGGAAGGTTTAGCCTGCGTCGTGGGGGCACCGGGTGGCACCCTTAACGACTCCCCCAACTACGCCTTCGCTTGTGCGGAAGCTGTGCGAGAAGCCAATGCCGCTGTGCGCGCCCTTTTCGATGCCGGTGCCGAACGAGTCATCGTCTGGGATTGTCACGGTGGCAGTTTGAACATGGACTACGCCGCTTTGGACGAACGGGTGGAGATCGCTTTGGGGACCGGGTTCCCTCACCGATTCCCTGGCTTAGACGAAAGTTTTTCGGGCGTGCTCCTCATCGGCTACCACGCAATGGACAACACGGCCGATGCCGTCATCGCCCACACCTTCAGTTCCAAAACCTACCAGTGGATCAAGGTCAACGGGACAGAAGTAGGCGAAATCGCTTTGGATGCTGCTGTTGCTGGGGAATGGGGGGTGCCCGTAATCCTTGTCGTCAGTGATGACAAAGGGGTCGCTGAAGCCAAACGCTTCCTCCCTTGGGTGGAAACGGTGACAACCAAAAAAGCTTTTGGTTGGAATGCGGCTGTGAGCAAGCATCCCAAGCGAGTGGAGCGCGAGATTTACGATGCTGTCCGTCGTGCTGTGCTTCGCCTCCCTGAAATGCAACCCTTCCGCTTTTCATCACCAGTCCAAGTGGAAATCCGCTACAAACGGTTAGAAGATGCCGAACGAATGACCCGAGGAGCAACTCGTTGGCTGCGCCTTGACCCATACACCGTTTGCACTACCTTTGATCGCATCACCGATTGGCTATGACCAATGCTCCCTAACCCAAAGTGTTTTGGTTCCCTCACTTCACTGCAGTGGTGCCACTCCTTGACAATCTGTTGCCCTTGCTACAGGATACCCATGTGGGAGGTGTTGGAGATGTCTATAACGCGGCGGCAGTTTCTGACAGCATCGGCAGGTTGGATGCTCGCTCAAGGGATGGCGCAAGCAACTAAAACTTCCTCCAATGAGCGCATCGGGTTAGGCTTCATCGGTGTTGGTCCCCGGGGCATGGCGCTTTTGAACGAATTCCGACAATTCCCCGATGTGGACATCGTGGCGGTCTGCGATGTGTATCAGCAGCGGGTAGAGCAAGCCGTCGCCGCTACAGAAGGCAAAGCGGCAGGCTACAAGGATTTTCGGCAAGTGTTAGACCGCAAGGATGTGGACGCAGTGGTTATTGCCACACCCCCCCATTGGCATGCACTCATCAGCATTTTGGCATGTGAAGCGGGCAAGGATGTTTACTGTGAAAAACCTATGTGCCTCACCGTGTCGGAAGCACGAGCGATGTTGAATGCAGCGGAGTATCACAAGCGCATCACCCAAGTCGGCACCCAAATCCATGCAGGGCAAAACTTTCGGCGAGTTGTGGAAATCGTCCAATCAGGCATGTTGGGGCAAATCACACAGGTGCGGTGCTTTGTCACCCAGAACCTTTCTCCAAACGGGATTGGCAAACCTGCCGATCAAGCGCCACCCGAAGGTTTAGACTGGGACTTGTGGTGCGGACCAGCACGATTGCGCCCCTTCAACCCTGCCGTCTTCTCTGTGCACTACTACTTCCGTGACTACGCTGGCGCCGGTTTGCTGCACAACATGGGACCTCATGTGTTGGATTTGGCCTTCTGGGCATTGGGGTTGAAAGCACCCGTTTCGGTTGCCGCTTTTGGTGGCAAGTTCGTTTTGGACGACATCAGCGATGTGCCCGACACTATGCAGGTTGTTTACAACTTCGGCAATCTTTTGCTGACTTGGACGCATTCGGAGACTTACAGTTTCGGCTTTGAGTTGCATGAGGGCAAAGGAATTGGGAGACGGTTGGGCATCGTCTTTCACGGCACTAACGGAACCTTGGCTGCCAACTACACGACCTTCAGATTGTTTCCCGAAGGTGATCGGTTGAACCCTGAGCAGTTGCCGCCATCGTCTATTCCACCGTCGCCCGGACATGCTCGGGAGTGGCTGGACGGCATCAAAACCCGACAACAACCCCTGTGCCACTACGGCTACCACTATTGGATTCAACTCGCCATCAGTTTGGGCGATATTGCTTTCCAAGTCAAACGCCGCATTGTTTGGGACGACCAACGAGAACGGGTCATCGGTGACGAAAGGGCAAACCGATTGCTCTCTCCCACCTACCGAACTCCTTGGTCGTTACCTGCACGATATGTCAAGGTAGAGACGAAGTAACGAAACTCAGCAAGAGAGGCAGGGGAGAAGCGATGAAGGTGTTGAGGGGTAAGAAGCACACCTTCTGCGCAGGGTGTCAATGTTGCGTCACTCGCCGTCAGTTTTTGGCAATGGGTGCAGGGGCAGCATTGGGAGCAATTGCAGCAAAGCAATCGTCATCAACTGCTGCCACAAATGCTCAATCCCAAGCGTCTCCGACATCGCCAAGAAGGCGAAAGAAAGTGCGCGTTGGCGTCCTCTTCACTGGTTCGCCCGGACCAGCTGACCGAGGTTGGTGTGCCGATGCTTCTCAAGTGAACGCAATCAGGGATCGCTTGAACATTGTGGAAAGCAAATTGGGAAATGTGGAGTTGGTGACGGGGGAAGCAAGAAGCCCTAGCGAAGCAGCGAACTTCTTGGACAGGCTTGGACAAGGCGTTCCTGTGTTGGCAATCAACTTGAACATCTTTGCCCTCACAAGTGTGGCGGGACCCCTTTTGGATCGTCGACACCCGACCGTTGTGTTCTCGCTACCTGCTAGCGGGCACGATTGGTTGTATCCACCTCTGTGGCAAAAGAAAGGGCACCGAATTACTTTGCTGGCAAGCAGTGACCTCAACGAGTTAGAACGAGGCATCCGTTTGCTGCGCGTCATCCCTCTCCTGCAGCAAACAAAGGTTCTCCTCTTCCCGCCAGCCCAAGGCACGCTGTCCGCTTGCTCACCTGAACAAATCAAAGCCCGCTTGGGTGTGGAAGTAGTGCCGATGGATGAAAGGCGATTTGACCAAATGCTAAACAGCGTGGAAGAAGAAGCGGCTCGGGCGGAAACGAAGCGATGGAGGGAAGGAGCAAAGGAAATCGTTGAGCCAACGGATGAAGACATCCTCAAGGCTGCCCGAGTGAGCGTTGCCCTAAACCGATTGGTGGACGAAGAGCAGGCGCAAGGCATCGCTGTCGGCACTTGCATGGGTTGGCTGCCCAAAGGTTTCCCCTGCTTGGGGTTCAGTCGGTTGCGGGATAGGGGTATCCCTGCCTCTTGCGAAGGGGACATGGATTCTCTGTTGACCATGTTGATTTTCCAATACGCCTTTGATTTACCTGGCTTTCAGGGCAACACCGTTTTTGATACAGCGAAAAACGCTGTTTGGACATCTCACTGCACTGCTCCGTTGAAGATGGATGGTCTGGATGGGACGGAGGCACCTTATTTGCTGCGGTCCCACTCAGAAGTGGGTGGTGGTTGTGTCCCCGAGGTGCAGTATCGGATTGGGCAGCCTATCACAAGGGTCAAGTTGGTGCACTTGGACACTTTCCTGCTGTCCACTGGCAAAATCGTTGAGGTGCCCAAGAGATCTGTTCACGGCTGCCGCACCCAAATTGTCACGGAAGTGAGGGATGCGGAAAAGATGCTGTTCAACTGGGGTGGTGGCGTTTTGGACGAGTCAGTCGGTGCTATGACGCTGCTGCACCGAGTAGTTTTTTACGGCGACCATGCCCAAAGCGTGCATCATCTCGCCCGATTGCTGGGGCTGAGGGTGATAGAGGAGGGTTAACCCTTATTCTTATTCTTCGTCCTCCAGCGCCGCCAAACACAAAAAGCGAACTGTCAAGACCTTGTCCCAAGAATGATCGTTCAAACTTTGGTGGTTGACCGCAGGAATACCCGCAAGAATTTAGGAGGAGCCTTTTGAGAGGCGGAAAATTTTTCTGGGGGGCGAAACTCCAATGAGTTTCGCCCTCAGAGATGCTGATGATTTGGCGATTTAAGAGCATCGCTCCAAAAGTGCGGTGACACCTCAGCAACCTCTTGCTTTTCGTCGCTCCCTGCCTCAATTTTGTATTTGGGTTCGTTGAACCGATCAATTCTTTGGGCTTTTGGGAATGTTCTCAAGAGGGCGTGACGACCTTGCTCCAGAATGTCCTTGAAAGGGTTGGGTGTCTTGCGGTCCGTCACGCCTGCTTTCTTTTGCTATAGGGACAACACATGGGGCACTTCTGTTTGAGTTGACAAGCGTGACGGGTGACAACTATGGTGCTGCTGGCAATAGAAACTTCGTGCGATGAAACGGCAGCGGCTGTGGTGGAGGACAAAGTTTGGGTTCGTTCCAATGTGGTGCTTTCTCAAACAAAGTTGCACGAACCCTTTGGCGGCATTGTGCCCGAAATCGCTTCCCGCAAGCAAATGGAGTTCATCGCCCCTGTTGTGCAGCAGGCAATGGCGCAAGCGGGCGTTGATTGGCGCAATTTGGATGCAATAGCGGTGACCAACCGACCGGGTCTCATCGGTTCGTTGGTAGTGGGCGTCAGTTTTGCTAAAGCCATTGCTTTCGCTCATTCCTTGCCCCTCATCCCTGTCAACCACTTGGAAGGGCACTTGTTCTCCGTGTTTTTGCAAGAAAAGGAATCGCAAGAAGCGTGGTCGTTCCCATTCCTTTGTTTGTTGGTCTCTGGAGGACACACGGAGTTGATTTGGGCAAAAGGTGTGGGCGATTACGAGGTGTTAGGGCAAACGAGGGACGACGCAGCAGGAGAGGCTTTTGACAAGGTAGCACGGGCGTTGGGGTTAGGGTTCCCAGGTGGTCCCGCAATTGACCGGGCGTCCGAAGGCGGTGATCCCAACGCTGTCGCTTTCCCTCGGGCGGATTTAACCCCAACTTTGGACTTCTCTTTCGCAGGGTTGAAAACGGCGGTGGTACGTTATTTGAAAGGTTTTGAGGAGCGACTCAAGCGCAAACCCAATCCAACCCTTGCAGATATTGCAGCCAGTTTTCAAGAAGCTGTTGTAGACATGCTACTGACCAATTTGGTGCGAGCAGCCGAGGCGACGAATGCTGAGCGAGTGGCGGTGGTCGGTGGGGTTGCCGCTAATCGGCGGCTCCGCCAAAAGCTGCTTGCGTTAGCCGAACAAAAGAGGTGGCAGTTGGCTCTGCCGGCTCTCAAGTGGTGCACCGACAACGCTGCCATGATTGGCTGCGCTGCCAGTTTCCGGTTGGAACAGGGGCTCGCTCAAAGCGACTTGTTTTGCGACGCCTTTGCCACGGCTGACCTGAAGTAGCCACGCCCTCGCTTAATAGGCAGCAAACAGCACAACGCTCATGCCCCCGTCTACAGGAAGCGTGATGCCGTTGACATAGTTGGTGCAAGTGGACAGGAAAATAGTGGCTTCCCTCAGGTCTTCGTAAACGCCCAACCGATTAGCGGGCGTAGCGTTAAGAAACCGCTGCAATCGTTCTGGCTCCCGTTCCAAAACAGCCCGGTTGAGATCCGTTGGGATAAGCCCGGGGGCAATAGCGTTCACACAAAGTCCGTAGCGAGCCCATTCACATGCCAATTGGGCGGTCAATGCCCGAATGCCGCCCTTGCTGGTGCCATAGGCAGCGACATAAGGCACAGCGCGCAAGCTGGTTTCGCTGGCAATGTTGATGATATGTCCGCGACCCCGTTGCAACATTCGCTTACCCACTATTTGGCACGCTCTTGCCACGCTAAGTAAGTTGATGTCAAAGATCTCTTGCCAAACTTCCCGAGGAATCTCCTCAGCGTTAATACGGCGCAAAATGCCTTGCGCGTTGACGAGGATGTCTATTGGACCGAACTCGCTTTCTATCCAATCGCAGCAGGCTTCCAACGCTGCATCGTCACGGGTATCAAAGGTGAGTTTGTCTATCTCCAAAGGTTTGGGGTAAGGACGAAGGCGTGCAAGGGATTGAACTGTCGCCTCCACTTTGGCTTTAGTGCGGGAGTTGGGAAACACAATTGCCCCTTCTTCTGCCAAAAAGTGCGCCATCGCAGCACCGATGGAGTTATACCCGTCTGTTGCGGTGCCACCCAAAACCAAAGCGACTTTCCCATCCAACTTCCCCATCGTCATCCCTCCTTTGAGCACGATTGCTTCTCAGCCAGCATAGTGCCAAGTTTGCAATCGGGTTTGGAAATCGGCTAAACTCATTTTAATCGTTGGTTGCACAGTAATGACCCGTTCCATGTTCGGCAGCAGGTCAAAAGCGTTGTCGCTGAACTCCGCAGCCGGATCACCTACCACCCTGAGACACACCCCTTTGACAAACATCGGGGCATACAAGCGAACGCCGTAAACGCCTTCGCCAACAGGAAACACTTCCATCGTCACATAAGCTTTCGGTAGTTGGACATGGTTGTAAGGGGCTAAGAAGGCAACATCGTAACTCACCGGTTCGGACTGATTGGGAAGGTAAAAGAGTGCAGCGATGAAGTGGCGGCTTGGATCAAATCCTTCAGGCAGCGAGACGGTTAGCCAATGGATTGCACTGTTGGCGGGCACTGTGATTTCTTCTTGGTGCTCCCAAAGGACCGTGCCCCAAACATCTTGAATTCGAGCAGTGGCTGTGCCCCGCACCTCTGAAAAAGCGTCATTGACAAGCCAAAGAGTGGGTGGCTTCTCAGGGATGACCGTGATGAGCAGAGGCGCAAACGCTCGCCGGACAAAGTAGTAGCCAGCTTTGGCAAAGCCGAAGTAGTCCACCACGCTCCAACTAACCACTGGCCAACAATCGTTTAGTTGCCAGAAGAGGGTGCCTGCCGTTTTAAATTTTCGCCGTCGCCAGTGCGTGATGCCTAATTTCAAGGCTTCTCCCTGCAACAACTGAGCGACCCAGACCCAATCAGCAAAGTCCCCAGGCACCTTGAAGTGCCCTGCCATGAACCGATAGATTCGTTGGGTTCCTTCAGCGCATTTGTTGTGATGCTCCATGACTCGGCTGTTGGGATAGCGGTCCTCAGGTGCCGTGAAGGTCTCAATCGTTTCCAAGACAGGTGGGGCTTGGAACCCGAACTCGCTGATAAATCGCCCTGTATCCTGCAGGTAGCGGTGGAAGTCACCATGGAACCACACTTCCCAACTGTGGCGGTCACCTTGTCGCATGCTGTTGGGGTCGTCGCCCCCGAAGGGGCTGCTTTGCCAATAGGGGCGGGAAGGGTCCAATCGTTGACACACTTCAGGCAAAATTTGCGCATAAACTGTTTCGCCGTAAAAGCGATCCCGTTGCCCCCAAACCTTCATGAAGTTGAACCAATCGTTTTCGTTGTTGCCGCACCAGAGCACAATGCTTGGGTGGTGTCGGAGTTGTTTGACGATCGCTTCTGCTTCGGTGCGCACCTGATCATGAAACCAAGTTTCTTCTGGGTATTCAGCGCAGGAGAACATGAAGTCCTGCCAAACCATGAGCCCCAACTCGTCGCACAAGTCGTAGAAGCACTCGTCTTCGTAAATCCCCCCACCCCAAACCCGCAACATATTCATGTGGGCGTCAACGGCTTTTTGCAGCAATTTCCGGTAGTGTTCCTTGGTCAAGCGGGGCAGGAAGTTGTCAGCAGGCACCCAGTTAGCGCCTTTACAGAATACGGGCTCTCCGTTGATTCGGAACAGGAAACTTTCCCCTTCTTCGTCTGGTTCTCGCACCAACTCCACTGTGCGCAAGCCAATGCGGACACGATGTTCGTCCAACTTTTGCTCTTCCACTTCCAAACCGACACGAAGGTCGTAGAGGGGTTGTTCGCCTACACTGTGAGGGAACCAAAGTTGAGGGTTGAGAACTGTCAAGTCGGCGTAAGCGGTCTGATTGCCCAAGCTCAAAGTCACAGGGACGCAAGCAACGAGATGTTGGCTACCTCGTTGAAGTTGGAACCGAATGCGCCCTTCGGCTTCTTTCACAGCGTGGATTTCGGCTTCCACCCGCACACGAGCGGCAGAGCGATCCTCACTCAAAGCGGTGACATAGCCCCACACAGAACGGAGGCAAGCAATGTTGTAAGCCTGCAGTTCCACTGAGCGCCAGATCCCCGAGGTCGCTAAGCGTGGTCCCCAATCCCAGCCGGTGGCATATTGTGCCTTTCGCAAGTAAGGGCGAGCACGGTAAAAGGATGCGTGCAAGGAACCATATTGTTGCTCCCGCTCTTCTGCTACTCGGGTGGGAGAGTCTAACCGAACTACCAGAACATTGTTGCCCTCACGCAGCCAATGCTTGACCGAGAAGCGGTGAGGAATGAACATATTGTCGCATTCGCCTACCCTCTCACCATTTAGCCAAACGGTAGCAACCGTGTCCAATCCGTGGAAGACCAACTCCACTTCGTCGTGTTGCAAGAAAGAGCCAGGCAAGTGAAACTCGCAACGATACCACCACTCTCGCTCTTCTACCCAACGAACGACTTCTTCGTTGCACCGGTAGAAAGGGTCAGGGAGTTTACCTGCCTGCATCAATGCCAGGTGGACAACGCCAGGAACACATGCAGGGATCGTGCGTTCAGGAGGGAGCCGGAAGTGTTCGGCAAATGCGCCTTGTCGTTCCCCTTCGCCCCTGTCAAATTCGGTCAACCACCATGTGCCATCCAAACGCAAGGATTCCACTTATCCCACCTCCGTTGTTAGCGCATTGCGCCTCGGCATATTTTGCCACCGTGTAAGAAAAGCAACGCAGGAGAGGTTTTTGAGAAAAGCTCTTGCGATTTGGCGCTTTCCTTCGTAACCTTATATGCCGGAACTGGGGATAGCCCTAAAGGCATCATAGGAAAGGGGCAAGAAAGGATGGCAGCAGCACAACCGACACTTACTGACCTTGAAAGGCTAACAGCAGTTGCCGAACGACTGACC
>VAPR01000497.1_pt1 | contig 25577 bp, 29 predicted proteins | sample 3380701 | NCBI WGS metagenome assembly VAPR01 (sample SAMN11536904, study PRJNA540576) | hot springs metagenome | isolation source: hot spring wet sediment | place: Spain: Lobios | collected 2014-01 | reverse complement strand
TTTCTCGGCCCTGAAGCCGGGTTCGCTGACGTAGGCGGGGAAACCACTTGACAAAACCTCGACACCTTCGCTGAAAACTGACCCCTCACCCAACACGGTGTTGACCAAACTTGACCCGGGCCCGAGAAAACACTTCTCCAACACAACAGAGCTCATCACCCTGCTTCCGCGGCCTATGACAGACCCTCTACAAATGTAGCAGGGCCCCTCCAAGACCGAGCCACTCTCTATGACGCATTCCTCCTCAACCATGACAGGGCCCCTGAGCTCGACGGCATCCTCTAACACGGCTCCGCCCTGCAACTGAATGGATTCTCCGAAGAGATTTCTCAGATAAACATGGTTAACCCTAAGGTAGTCCGCGGGCATACCGACGTCAAACCACCAGCTTCTTTCAAATACCTTCACACCTACAAGGTGTCCCTGCTTGACCATCTGGTTTACCGCATCGGTCAGCTCTATCTCTCCCCGTTCAGAGAAACCCACCTGCTCGAGGGCATTGAAGATGTTTTTGCTGAAGATGTAGACACCTGCGTTGACGATGTTGCCCGCGCCGGTTTTCTCCTCTATCTTGGCAAGCCGCTCACCCTCGAGCCTAATAGAGCCAAACCTTTTGCTCTCATCAGTCTCGACAGCCGCCAAAACGCTGTCAAACCCGCCTTCCCGCCAAAAACCCAGCAACCTCCGAATAACATCATCATTAACAGTTACGTCGCCATACACCACAAGGAAAGCATCCTCTCCTGCGAGAAACTCTCTACACTCTTTCAAGGCTTGGCCTGTGCCGAGGAGGTTCTTCTGCATGATGAAAGTTAGGCGAGGTTTCTGAAGGCTCTTGAGGATCTGAACGGTGTCCTGTCCATGGTATCCTACAAGGACGCCGACATCATCTATTCCGGCTGCGGCAAGGGCCTCGACAACCCATCTGATCAACGGTTTGCCCGCCACGGGTAAAACATGCTTAGGCCTGTTAACTGTCAGAGGCCTCAGCCTCTTGCCGTAACCAGCCGCGAAAACCACCGCTTTCAACGAGTTATTAATTTAAAAACGCCTTATCAAGATAATTCTGCGGAATGACTCTCACTTTTGTGGGCGGCGGGTTGGGCAGATTTGAGCATCTGACTCTCGAAGCGCTCGAAACCATAAAGAGGGCGGAGAAAGTTTACGTGGATACTTACACGAGCTTCTGGGCTGATGACTTCTTCGACAAGGTTAGAGAAGCCGCGGTCCAAGTTATTCTAGCCGATAGGAAAATGCTCGAAGACAACGTCCACAAGCTTGTTGCCGAAGCAGTTGAAAGAGAGATAGCTTTGCTTACGCCGGGAGACCCATTCATAGCAACAACACATCTCGCGATCAGAACACTGGCCCACAGGAAAAACGTCGCTGTAAAAATTGTGCACGGTGTTTCAGCTGTCTCGGCCGCGGTGAGCTCCACAGGCCTCCACATCTACAAATTCGGCAAAACAGCCACCATCCCAAAAACAACCGACACAGACATGCTCCACGAAATCTTCAAAACAATCGAGACAAACCTCTCAAACAACCTCCACACGCTACTTCTCCTCGACACATCAGACCACGGCCTCACAGTGCCAGAAGCAGTCAAACAGCTCCTACAATACGCGAAACTGCACAACAAACACTTCATAAACCATGAAACGCTTATGGTAGCTTTGGCGAGGCTCGGGTTCATGGATTGTGTAACCGTGGCAGCACCAGCCGAGAAACTTATGTCACACAACTTCCCTCCACCACCTCACTCACTAATTATACCGTCAAAACTACACTTCACAGAAGAAGAAATTCTACAAACTTTTTGCAAAGGCCCTTTGAACACGGCTGAAAACCCGCTGAGTACAAGGGTGATGAACTACATCACAAAATGCGAGAAAATCCTTGCACAGCTGAGTCAAACCCCTGGACTCATAGACTATCTCGGATACGTGTCAAAATATGTGGAAGACGCCGAGCGCTTCATCCAGGATGGCAAAATCGCTGATGCTCTTCTGGCGATAGGCTATGCGGAAGGCTTGCTTGATGCGTTAAGGCTGAGAGGCGAGGTGACGTTCACTTGGTGAAGGGTAGAACTGTTCTCACGACGGGGGCCTTCGACATACTTCATCTCGGGCACATGCTTATGTTAAGAGACGCCAAGAAACTTGCAGGACCACGTGGGAAACTAGTTGTTGTCGTCGCCTCTGACAAAACAGTCAGACGAAACAAATGGCGTTCACCGATATTTGGTGCACGTGAAAGAAAAAGAATGCTCCAATTCCTCAAACCGGTTGACCAAGTGTTAGTCGGCTACGACCCGGTCTCATTCGAAAAAATATTGAAGAAAGTTAAGCCCGATATTGTGGCGTTTGGATATGATCAGCGGAAAATTCGCGACCAGTTTCTAAGGTTCTGCAAAGAAAGAAACGTCAAGGTCAAAGTTGTTACACTTAGGAAGCACAAAGTCAACCCCTTGAGCAGCAGCGACGTTATGAAACGTGTTTTAAGACTCGGAAAACGTGTGTGAAGTCTTCACATCTTCATAGAAAATTTTTGGCTGAAGGGTTGCAGTGATTTTGACAAGTGAGCCATCGACTAAGCCCAGTTTTTCCCGGAGGCTGTGTTGGGATATGAGTTCTGCAACGGAGTTATCGTATAGTGTGCGTTCGGGGAAGATCATGACCGCCTGCTCTGTGTCGTTGACGGTGACTCTGACTGCTTTGACGTTGCCGTAGGTTCTTTTCTCGTCCCTGAAACCTTGTATCTCGATGTCAGCGTATTTCTGGAGAAGCATTTTGTTTTCTATCGAGTCTTTGGAGAGAAGTGTGATGTTCAAGGTGCCGGGGTATGGGATGAAGCCGAGCTTCTCCTGCATCTGTTTAACATAGTTGGGGAGGGACATGTAGTAGACGCCTTCTCCATAGCCCGTGAAAACTCTGCCCTCGAGAACAACCTTGACAGGCCTCTCGAAAATCATTTTCAGTGTAAGGTAGAGGTCCAGAAGCCTTGCAACACCTTTCTGCGTGAGCCTAACGTAGCTTGTTCGTCCCACAACCCGCCGCTCAATCAACCCCTCCTTCTCCAAAAGAATCAACAGTCTCGAGGCCGACTGCTGACTGGTTGAAAACTGTTTGGAAAGTATAGGTGTCGTGATTTTAAGGCTCGAGGTTATGGCGCCCGCCTCTGCGAGGTAAATCAACACTCTTTCGCGGAGGGATAGGTTCGCCAATTCACACCATCTTTTGGTCAGCTTGATTTAAAGGTAAGAGCTGCTTTATTGGGGTGAAGAAATGACGTAACGCTGAGAAATCAAACGGTTATCGTTTCCTCGGCTTCCAATCCGCGAGGTGTGTAGAGTAGGAGGTCTATGCCGTTTCCGCTGCCCGCGTCCCTTGCTATAGATGCTTTGATTGCTTTGGCTGCGAGGTCACGTATCTCGTCTGCAGTCATGTCTCTTCTGTAAAGATTCTCGATCACACCGACCGCAACCTCCGCCCCCGTCCCAACCACCGCATAGTCATCCTCGATCATGGAGCCAAGGGGGTCGAGGACGATAACATGTGGCCCCTGAGAATCAATCCCGCCTACAATCGTCTCCATGAAGTAGGGAAAGTATCGGTTGCCAAACAGGTTCCATGAAAGTATCTTAGCCACTGTCTTTACACTGGGCTCGATGCCTTGCTCAAGCCGGTAGAGGTTGACCACAGCTGTAACCTCTCTAATCATGTTCTGCATGTCGGCGACGACGCCGGCGCACGCTGCTCCCACGCTGTCGCTGATTTTGAAGACTTTTCTCGCCTGTTTTGACATCACGAAGTAGCCGTAGGCAAACCTTTTCTCAGCAGCTATCACCACGCTGTCCTTTCCTCTTATTCCGAGAGTGGTGGCGCCGGGGTAGTAGAGTGGGGCAGCCATGTCAGTATCCCTTCGGCATTATCATCTTCAGTGACTAATATAGGTTCACGTCAACCATAAATCACGACAAGGACAGAAAAGCAGTGATGGAGCGTTTTCTTGAGCTCGATGGCTCGGTCGGCGAAGGCGGTGGTCAGGTTCTCAGAGTAGCCTTGGCTATTTCAGCCGTGATAGGGAAACCTCTACACATCTACAACATCAGGAAAAAGAGAAGCAACCCCGGTCTACGTAACCAGCATTTGACGGCTGTGCGGGCTGTTCAGCTGGCCTGCGGCGGAGAAGTGAGGAACGCCTTCGTCGGCTCGACGGAGATATTTTTCACCCCAGGGAGAGATGCTACAAGTAACCTTTTTCTCGACACGGGCACGGCGGGAAGCACATCACTCGTCCTCCAATCCCTTGTCCCCGTCCTCTGCTTTGGGAAAACCAAGACCATGTTCCGGATACGTGGTGGAACAAACAACCCAAACGCACCCACCTTCGAATACTTCCAGCAGATCTTCTTCTATTTTCTACGGAGACTCGGTGTCGATTGTGGGCTGAGGCTTTTGAGACGCGGGTTTTACCCAAGAGGGGGCGGAGAGGTTGAGGGATACATCGTCCCGGTGCAGAAGATCCCGTCGTTCAGCTTGACCGAAAGGCCTAATCTCACAAAAGTTTCCATAAACGCATACACCTCTAAACTTCCCCCGCATGTAGCGAAAAGAATGGCCGAGTCATGTAGACAGCGTCTAGAGGCCAATGGCATAGCCGTGACAGAGATGCGTGAAGAGGTGTTGACGGAATCGATGCCGGGCTGCGCAATGGATCCGGGTGCTGGAATATTTGTTATGGGAGAGTTTGACACGGTTCGCATGGGTGTTGACAAGCTTGGCGAGAAGGGTGTTCCTGCCGAGAAGGTTGGTCAGGATGCGGCCGAGAGCTTTCTCAAAGAGTATAGGAGCGGGGCGCCTGTCGATACCCATCTGGGGGACATGTTGGTTATCTACGCGGCTTTGGCCGAAGGTGTTTCAACATACCGTGTCTCAACACTCACCATGCATACTTTAACCAGCATAGATGTCTGCAAAGCCCTTCTCGAAATCAGGGCCTATGCGGAGGGTGAGCCCGGAGGTCCCGCAACAATTATCATACATGGAGCGGGGATACTGAACAAAAATAAATCATAGCGGGAGGATGGATGCTGGATGAGGCGTGGTCTCTTCATAGGCCGTTTCCAGCCCTTTCACCTTGGTCATCTCCGCGCCGTTGAACACATTCTCAAGAAGGAGGATGAAATCATCATCGGCATCGGCTCCGCCCAATACAGCCATACAGCTGAAAACCCTTTCACAACAGGAGAACGCATCGAGATAATTACGAAAAGCCTCAGACAAACAGTTGACATAAGCCGTGTCTACATAATACCCATACCTGATGTCGGTGAACACAGGCTCTGGGTCAGCCAGGTCATCTCCTACTGCCCCAGCTTCCAAACGGTCTACAGCAACAACGGCCTGGTCAAGGTGTTGTTTGAAGAGGCTGGATACAAAGTGGAGCCCGTGCCCTTCTTTGACCGGGAGGTGATGATGGGCCGTGAAATCAGGCGCCTCATCTCATCGAGGGGAGACTGGAGAAGCAGGCTACACCCAGAGGCTGCAAAATATCTTGAGGAAATAGGGGCGGAGAAGAGATTGGCAACCATTCTCAAGCCCGACTTTTGACGAGGAATATTTTGTCGCCCGGCTTGATGCCATACGTGGCTGCGGCATTTCCCCTATTGACGGAAAGCTCCAAGTAGCCTGTTCCTCCCACCAGCAAAATGGGTTCTCCCTTCTCTGTCTCGGAGTAAAACCTTCCAACCATGGCCACTGTCTTCCATTCATCGTTGACATAAACCTCAGCTTTTCTCCAATCACTCGGCAAACCCCCTTCCACACAAGTTATCACGTTACCAAACCTGTCAGCATGAAGAACAACCGCATTCACCCTATCATCTCCCATAACAGGCTTCGGAATCCGCAGCTCAACCATTGAACCACGCGGCTCAGTTAGATAGGCTATGTCTTTTCCAGCGGCGATGAGGCCCGCGACATGGGCGAAAACATCTCTTCCATGAAAGGTGTGTGAAACGTTTGGGATAAGCTCTGACTTTATTCTCATAACTTGTGTGATTCTTTCACGTGATGCGGCTGGATAGAGGAGGCCGTTGTCGGGTCCTATGAATATTTTGCCCGACATGGTTTTTACGATTAGAGCTGCTCTTTCGCCTCCGACGCCGGGGTCGACGACAGCGACGAATATTGTGTTGCTGGGGAATGTTTTTGCGGCGAGCATGAGGAGGAAGGCACCCTGCAATATGTTTTGAGGAGGGACTTGATGCGTTATGTCTACAAGCACCGCGTCAGGAGCTTCCTTTAGTATGGTGGCCTTGACCTCAGCAACATATGTGTCGACGTCGCCGAAATCTGTCAACAGAGCGATGATTGGCTTGTTCATCCTTTTATCCACCGCTTAAAAACATCCATGGTAATGGATGGATTTAAGCAGGTGATTGTCGTTCGTTCGGATTTGAGGATGAGTGTGGGTAAGACAGCTGCTCAGGCAGGGCATGCGGCTGTGCTCGCTCTTGAGAGGACGCGTAAAATGAGGCCTGAATGGGTTAAGAACTGGTTTGATACGGGGCAGAAGAAAGTTGTTCTCCGCGTCTCTTCCGAGGAGGAGCTTCGCCGATTAGCGACGGAATGCAGCCGCCGTGGGCTGCCGTGGGAAATTGTTGAAGACGCGGGGCTAACCGAGCTTCCACCGGGGACGGCAACGGCCTTGGGCATAGGACCGGCTCCCGAGGAGGAAGTAGACAAGGTCACGGGCGGTTTACCACTTCTCTGAGGCGAACCAAGATGTATCATGATGTCTCCACCCATGGGCCCCGCCTCGTCTACGTCATAATAGTTGCCAACATCTTGGTCTGGCTTTTCATTAACATGTTTTTCGCAAACCAGCTGGCGCTCAACAGGTTTCTACTCAGCTTCGGTGCTGTGCCGATTTTCATCCTAAATGGTCAAAACCTTTTCAGCCTCATCAGCTACATGTTTATCCACGTCGACTTTTTCCACATATTCCTCAACATGTATGCACTGTTTCTTTTCGGAAGAGATGTTGAGGAGCGTCTCGGGTCGGCTAAGTTTCTCGCCGTATATTTTCTGAGCGGTGTTGTGGCCGCGCTTTTTCACATGTTTTACTACGCTGTTTTCATGTCTCTTGAATGCAGTCCACTTGTGCGGCCTCTTCCAGCTGCCTGCGTTGTCCCGGCGATAGGTGCCTCCGGAGCCATCTTCGGCATCATGGGAAGCTATCTCGTGTTCTTTCCGCGGAGGCCTCTCGCCGCCTTCCTCTACCTCATACCAATCATCGCCCCCGCATACGTCGTCATCGCCTTCATAATCCTAATCCAGACCTTCTTCATGCTAGCCATGCCGTTCAGCACCATCGCATACACAGCACACGTCGGAGGATTCATCACAGGCCTCCTCATCTCGCTACCCTTGAGAAACCGTTCACCGCGTTGGACGCTTTATGGTTAGCAACCTATAATAATAAGCCGCCAATTCTCTGCTCAAAGACATGTTCCCCCAGACGAGAACCTTCTTCCCCGGATACGTAAAAACAGGGATTTTCGGCTACAGGTTCGCCGACTCGAGAAACATAGTATCGATGGTTGAGGAGACAGAGGTTTCGCATCGGAAGGTTGACGAGACAATTGCGCGCTATGGTGTGGAGAAGGTTCACAGGGTTGAGACCCCGAGGGGTGTGGAGTATTTTCTCTACAGGTTTCGCAACTTTAGGCTGATAAGGTATCTGCTTAACTGGGGCAGGATGGCTTCTCTCTTCCCCGCACATATTACCACAGCATGTTGCTCGGTCGAGTTCGCCGCTACACACTCGCCCAGATATGACCCAGAGAGGTTTGGCTGGCTCCCCGCCACGGGAAGCCTTCGCCAGAGTGATGTATTGGTTGTTGAGGGTACGGTTACTTCGAAGATGGCTCAGAGGCTTCGTCTAATCTATGACCAGATGCCTGAGCCGAAGTGGGTGGTGGCTATGGGCGCGTGCGCCATAAGCGGCGGGCTATACGCCAAAGACAGCTACAACGTCATACAGGGCATCGACGACATACTCCCGGTTGATGTCTATGTTCCAGGATGTCCACCAAACCCCTCAACATTTTTCCAGGCCATTCTGCTGCTTAGGGAGAAAATCCTTTATGGTAGGGTTGCGTGATGTCCGAAACAGCGTTAACCGTTGTGCAGGAGCTTGAGAACAAGTTTGGCAAAGCACTTCTCGAGAAAGCCGTCGATACACGAAAGCTGGTGAAAATAGTTGTGGAGACCGAGTCTGTGGTCGCTGTTGCGCGTTTTCTCCGGGACAACTATGGTCTCGACCATGTTAAGGCGGTCACCGGTGTGGATTTGAGCAGGCTTTTGAAGAAAGAGGACAAGATAGAGGTCATCTACCATCTCGGCTCATACACGAGACCCGAGCTGGAGACAGCCGACATAGCGCTATCAACCAAGCTGGATAGAAAATCACCACGTATGCCGAGCCTAATAGAGGTTTGGCCAAGTGTAGAGTTTCATGAGCGAGAGGTTTACGAGATGTTTGGGGTAGTCTTCGAGGGACACCCCGACCTGAGAAGGCTTCTTCTTCCAGAGTATTGGAGCGACGTCCCTCCTATGCTGAAAGACTATGAGCCACCTGGGAGGTGAAAAAGATTGACCGTAATAGAGCATAAGGAGATAAGAAAAATCGAGGTCTATGACGTCGGTGAAGGCGCCCTCAAAATGAGCTACGGCCCACAGCATCCCGGCACGGGACACTTTAGGCTCATCATCACGGTCCTCGGCGACACAGTCCTCGAGGCGGAGCCGGACCCGGGTTTCGTCCACAGGGGGGAAGAGAAACTCGCAGAGTACAAAACATGGATAACGAACATACCGCACCTCGAGAGGCCCGTCATCCTCGACTCAGCGGGTATACAGTACCCATATGTGTTGGCCGTGGAGAAGCTGATGGGAATAGAGCCACCAGAGAGGGCGAAATATCTACGTGTCATTATGGCCGAACTGCAGCGTATAGCCAGCCACCTCTACTGGTTCGCACTATACGGCGTCTTCCTGGGAAACGCCACGATGTTCCTCTGGTGTTTCGGCGACAGAGAATACCTTGTCGACCTCACCTCACTAATAGGTGGCCAACGCATAACCCATAGCTACTTCGAGCCCGGCGGTGTACGCAACGACATGCCGGCAAAAGTCCCGCAACCTCTGTTGAAAGAGTTTAACCGCTACTATAGGATGGTGACGGGGAAGGACTTGCCCAGCGACGCCGAGCAGCTACGCAAATACATCACATATGTCTGCGAATGCTTCGACAAGCGGCTTGACGACTACTGGAACCTCTTCTTCAACAACGAGCTCTTCATCTCACGGACCCGTAACGTTGGTGTTCTCAAGTCTGAGGATGCTGTAAGGCTGGGAGTGGTTGGGACAACTCTCCGCGCATCTGGGATAAGGTTCGACAACAGAGTCAACAACCCATACGATGCCTACAACCAGTTGAAGTTCGAGGTACCCGTCGGGGAGCGTGGAGACTGCTACGACCGGGCAATAGTCGGGTTCAAGGAATTGAGGGAAAGCTGCAAAATCATCTCACAAGCGGCCGAGATGATGCCTGATGGTCCTGTGAAGGTTAAGCAGCATCCCATCAACATCAGGGTTCCCGCGGGCGAAGCCGTGGCAAGGACGGAGGCTGCGCGCGGCGAGATGATGTACTATATCAGGAGCGAGGGCGGGGACAAGCCCTACCGCGTAAAAATAAGTACACCATCATTCCGCCTAATACCCGCCATAAAATACCTGCTCAGAGGAGAGGAGATAGCAAACATCCCGCCGATATACTGGTCTCTCAACTATTGGCCCGTTGAGGCGGACCGCTGACGCTACATAAAGCTCTCAAGGCTCGTCAACCCAATGATGCTGTCGAAGTCAATCTCCAGCGGGTCGAGTACCTGCTCAAATGTTGACTTCATGTATTCGATGTATTTGTCGACATCGATGTTTTCTTTCTTAGCGAGCTGAAGCGGCGTCACACCATCCTTGTCCTTTGTTTTGACGTAGCTTATTATGTCGCCGGGTCCAACCTTGATCCCTAGGCTCTGAAGCTTTTTCGCAGCCTTCACATGCTGGGGCGTCGTCTTCTCATACCGCTCAATAGTTTTCGACATCATCACGCGGAAGGCGAGCTGGTCAATCTCGAAGGTTCTGTTCTTTAGCCTCGAGTACCATGTTGCGATGACCTGTCTGATGTTTTTCTTCACGGTCTCAAGCTCCTCAGCCGACTTTACCTCGGCCAACTGCTTCAGCATGTCGTCAAAAGCCTCTTTGATGAAGACAGGGATGTTTCTTTTCTTGCCTGTGAGGCCTTTCACGTCTACAACCCCCCTATCCGTAACCCCTAGGTAGTTTTTCTTCCTTTTGCTGAAGACAACGTAGCGGTAGACTTTGTCGAACTCGAGGTCGAGCCTGAATTTTTCACGGGCCCATCTAATCAGCTCGTGGACAAGCTCCTGTTTTTCAGCCTTGAGGAATATCGAGTCGGTGTCGCCATAAACAACTGTTACTCCGAGGGATTTCGCCTTCTCGACTGCGGAGGAGAAAACGTATCTTCCGATGGCTGTGGTGCTCTCAGCTAATGGCGGACAGTATAGTGGGAACTCTTCGAACCCGAGCACTCCGTAGCTCGCGTTTAGGAAAACCTTTAACGCCCGCTGGACAACCTCGTACCAGCTTCTCGTAACGGAATCAAGCGACTTGTTAGACGCCATCGGCTTATACCATCTGACCCTGATGTCTCTTATCACACCGATGATGCCGCTCTGAAGACCTCTTTTCCGAGTGCAGACCCAGTGGGTTGTCTCAGGTATAGTGTTTGTTTTGCATTCTTCGTGTCCACAGTTGATTGTCTCGAAGCTGAGGTTATACTCCTTGAGTATGCTTGGGTACAGGGAGGCGAAGTCGAGTACTGTGACGTTAAAGTGGATGCCGGGCACTGGTTCGACGACGAGGGCGCCGCGGTATTTCTTGCCCTCGATAATCGCCTTTGTTGTCGTGCCTCCTTTAGCGTTTATCAGCTCTTCTTTTCGCGGAATAAGCCAGTTACGTCCCCGTAGCTCCCAGTAGAGAAGGTTCTTGATCCACCCGCTTACTCCATGTCTGCACACATCTTCGATGGGCATTTTGCTTATCCGGGAAATTACCGCCATCAGGCGTAGTATAAGCCGGTCATTGGCGTCAACCATGTCCCTTAGAAGCCTTGAGTCGCGGTAGCTGTAGTCCGCGAGCTCCTGCAAAGATAACTCACTAAGCGTTTTTGACAGCTCGACTTTTCCAACACCTATCAACGCCTTCGCCACACCATCAAGCGTGTGCTCGCGGTAACGGTTCTCAAAAGCGTAGACCTGTACCGATTTGTTGTTGAAGAACCTATAGAGGTCGAGGTGTATCCCCCGCCGTAGCGAGGCTCCCTCTCTGCCGAGGGTTACGGGAATTCTGCTCTTTGGTATGCCGAGTTTCTCAGCCCTGTTGCGGAGATATGGAAGATCGAATTCGTCGCCGTTGAAGGTTACAACTATGGGGTAGGAATCCATTATCTCGAAGCATCTGTTTAAGAGCGCTGTTTCCTCGTCGAAGACCTCGACGCTGTATTCGCCGCCGTTGAAAGTCATGTCGACACCATCTCGTCTGAGGACAAGCACTTTCCCCATGCCTCTTGTTCCCGAGAAAGAGACGGCCACAACCCTGTCCACGGGGTTGCTCGGGCTCGGCACCTTGGTGGGCGAGTCGCTCAGAATCTCGATGTCAAGGCCTGTGAAGTCTACGGCGGGATGTTCAGACTCAAGCATCAGAAGCCATTTCTCCATCTCCTCCCGCTCCTCAGCCGAGAGGTCTGAGAAGAACTGTTGAAGAATGTTCTCCACTCTGGATTTCTCCCCGTATACCGGGGTGAGCTCTCCGTCCTTTTTCTCGTAAATCATGCTTGGTGTGAGCCGCATGTCGTAGACATAGTTCAGGTGATAGGGTATGTCGGCTTCCCAGGATGGGATGAGTTCCCTGATAGATTTTTTGCTCCCACCTACAGCGAGTGGATCGGTTGCTTGAACCAGCGTCATCTCACGATGTTTATCTGCTATGCTGTCATACTTCGTGACCTTGATGAAGGCTGTTGCACCAGCTTCCCGCAGTGACTGGTTTTTCTCAAGTTCTTGAACAGGCTGGTCTGTCAAACAATATGGCCTGTGACCGGTTGGGTCTAGATAAATCTCCACCGTGCTAGTGGAGAGGTTGAGAAGCTTAAGAAACGCCTTCCTCTCCTGACCATCATATCCAACGCCGAGGAGAAAATATCGCTCCACCATGAAAACCAAGATTACATCTGCTCCGATGGATATTTAGGTTTCCTCGGCCGAGGCAATTGTTTCAAAAATTATACGCGCGGCCAGCGCGGCTGTTGCACCGTTGTCGAAGAGCGGGTTGACCTCGACCACATCCAAACCTGATGGTCTAAAGGCCCCAATTGTTGAGACAAGGTTGATAATCTGCGTCGGTGTAAGGCCTTCAGGCTCGGGGTTTCCCACACCGGGGCAAAATCCTGGGTCCACCACGTCGATGTCAACCGAAATGTATGGCCGGCCGTCTCCGACAACTTCTTCAACCACCTTTGTTACTCTACGCCAATCCCCCATTTCACATGCCTTGATGTATGTTACTCCATGGCTCTTTGCGAATTTTTCCTCAGCTGGGTCAAAACCCCTAACGCCGAGAACGGCCACGGGTTTGTCGGGGAATTTCTCCACGAGGCGGCGTAGATAAGATGCATGGTTGAACCGGAGACCAAGATACTCGTCACGAAGATCAAAATGAGCATCAAGTACTATGAGACATGATGATTTTTCCGCGAGATGTTTAAAACATGGATAGGTGAAGCTATGCTCCCCTCCAATCATCACCGGAATTTTTCCCAAACCTGATAGCGTTTCAACAACTTTAGCGACTTTACTCACCATTTTCGGCAGCCTGTACTCGAATATGATGTCGCCGAGGTCGGCTATTTTAGCTGCGGTTATGTCAAAGGTTTTGCGATAGCTGTTGGCCTCGATGTTGGCGCTGAACCTGCGGACAGCCTCGGGTCCGTATCTAGAACCTGGCCTAAAACTGCTGGTCAAGTCATAGGGAACGCCGAAAACGCAGTACCGCGCTTCCTCCAACCCGGTTTCCGCGCCAGAGAAAGCCATCTCTTTCTGCAGGTAGAATGATAATTCACTCGATTTCATGTTCGAAGTGTGCTGAAATCGTTTAAATAGAGTTTTGCCTCTCCGTTGGCCGGATGTGGAGCTGGAGAACGCTCGCCGTCTTCGGCGCAGCTTTTCTGATTCGAGCTGTTTTGGCGCCCTTTTTCGGTCATTCGTGGGACATGTATGTTTGGATTAAGAGCGGGGAGATGTTCTCCAGCGGCGTCGATGTCTATTCTGTCAAGAACTTGACAGATTTTCCATGGGGTTTCTACGCTTATCCACCTGTCTGGCTCTACTGGCTGGGGTTTGCGCATGTCGTGTCTGGCTTTTATCCGAGTCTGGGTTTTCACGTGTTCGTCATCAAGCTTCCGATTATCTTGGCTGATTTGTTTGTTGCTGTTCTGGTTGCTAAACTTGCTGCTGAAACGGGTGGATTGAGATACGCGGGGTTGGCCTCGCTTCTCTGGCTCTTCAACCCGTTGGTCATAGCCATCTCAGCTGTATGGGGCATGTTCGACTCAATAGCCGTAGCTCTATCCCTCCTAGGTATCTTGCTCGCCCACCGAAGGAAATACGCGGCTGCAGCGTTTGCGCTCGGTGTTGGTGGAGCGGTCAAGCTCTATCCTCTCTTCCTGATGCTTCCGCTCCTCATTTACATGAAGATGGTTGAGCGAGTATCCGTCAAGAAATCCATCTCAGTTATCGTGGCATGTGCCGCCGGGTTGATCATACCTGCTGCACCATACCTCGCCAACCCCGGCCCCCTCATCGGGAAGCTTTTCTACCACTTTGGAAACATCGGCAGCTTCACCTACTGGACAGCCCTTAGCCTCATCTCGCCCCCGTCAGCCATACCGGCTCTATCCTACGGCTTCTTCGTCGCAATACTCTATATCGTCTACAGAAGAAGCTTCAGAAACTATGGCCCAAGCCTTTTCGACCTCTCGCAACTAACCTTGGTGGCTTTCTTAGCCACATCCGCAAAAGTAAACGTCCAATATGTTTTATGGGTTCTGCCGTTTCTCACACTCTCGTCTCTGCGTAGCACGAGCAGAGAGCTACGTTTGAACACGGTGCTGCTCGTGGCCGCAGGCCTCCTGTTTATAGCGGCTTCACAGGTTGCGCTCGCCATATTTGACCTGAGCAACATCGGGAGGATAGTTGTTTCTCGGGAAGTCGAGTCAGTAACCATAGCCGGAGTTGCGTTGGTTTTGTCCGCTGTGTTCGGCGGCTCGAGGTTCATTGTTCTGCTCACATCGCTGGTCGGTGCTCGTAAAAATATTTGGAATGTTCAGAGAATTACTATTGTTTCGCTACTGCTGGTATTGGTACTGGTTGTGGCAGTTTTCCCCGTCGGTAGAGGAGTGGTCGTGCCACGGGCATCGGTTGTTGTAGGAGTCACAGAGGGTGTTGAGGCCCTCTTTACAAAAACAGAGGGCTTTGGTGTAGAAGGGGTTGCCGATAGACTTTTCATGACCCATCTTGTGATACCGTTCGGTCCCGAGCCCTACATCTACGGAGGGAACTTTGGAGAATCCTCGAGGTTTAAACTCACCAACGACTTGTGGCTGGAAAAAGATTTGGCAGGCCTCGCATCCGAGCTGAAAATCATGGGAGTTACGCCGCTCCTTGGCCTATACCTCAAGACAAGCTATGTCTCTGTACATTTTGGATATCACGGCTACAATTCTTCCCGACTTTTGTCAGAGTTTGGGAGATGTGTGTCTCCCAGCGGAGATATTGTTTTTTCATGTGTGACTGATTCGGGCGAGGTTCTCGCTGAGATTTTTGCAGAAAAAGTTGTTGACACGGTTTCTCGCATGGGTTATGTGGGTGTCTATGTTATGGGGTTTGACTGGATGAAGCCTGATGCCGACGTCGACGGCTTCGCACAGTTTGTATCAATCTTGGCTACAAAGGCAAAAACCAGAGGCCTTCTATTGTTTGTTGAGGTAGACCCCCTGGTTGCGAGAAACGGATTCTCCTCTGCTGTTGAAACTGTTATTAAGCATGCTGATTACATCGTCTTGCTCACGAACCCGTTCGTCAAAACCTTGGAGAAGCCTCTGCAGGGAAACTACACGATACCCGAGTACAAGAGATTGGTTACCATGTTTGTTGAGAGGGCATCAGGCTGCGCGAAGGTACTGTACTCTCTCCATGTGATGGATATTGCGCAGGGATGGATGACGCCGGCTCTGCAGATTCAGCTCGAGGCAAACGAGTTTTCCTCGGTAAAAGGTGTCTATGGCTACGCGGTTTACCATGTCAGCCGCTACTTGCCTATGAAGCTTACTGTCAGCTAGTGTCGGGAGGTAGCCGCCGCCACTTTGGCACCTGTGGATATGCAACGCCGTTGATATCAACCACGGCTGTTCCGAGAAGATGTTCTCTATAGCGGCCTATCACTGTTTTATGGCTTTGTATCCCGACATTTACCGGGTCACCTCTCATCCACTTAACGGCATCCTCCTTCGTGAGCTCGACCACATGGGCCCCGGGGAGAAGCGATACAAACTTACAGCCCTCAATAGTGAGGGTTACAAAGTTCTTCCTCTGCTTAGCCACGTAGACACCTGCGTTCATCACTCCTCTGAAAAATGAGGCGGCCCGAAATGTTTCCTCAGTCATCGCCCTTATCTTTCCCTCACCTGTCTTCACGAAAACATGCTTCTCTGTCAGTAGCTTTGCCCCGAAGCTCTTCAACACCTCATCAGCAAAATTCTGAAGCTCGTGTTTCTCCATTTTTTTCAATTACGCATCTCACCCCGGCTTTCTTATTTTGGCTATGTAGAAGCCTTCGGCGCCGCTCTGGAATGGCCATATCCTAACCGTTTTACACATCTCCGGCGAAAAACTTCGGCCACCCCATTCACTAAACCCTTGGTCATACCCAAGACCGTGTAGCGTAATCGGAAGCACCTCGGCCTCCTCAAATTTCTCCAGCAAACTGTTCACGACGGCCTCGTTTTCGAGGGGGTGGAGAGTGCAGGTAGAGTATATGAGAACTCCACCGGGCTTAAGCGCCATGTAGCCCGAGAACAAGAGGCTTGTCTGAAGCCTGGCCAGCCTCATCGAGGAACCGCTGGTCCAGTTTCTTAGAACACTCCAATCCTTGGAGCCTATCCCGAGAGAGGTGCACGGCGCATCAACCAAAACTCTGTCAAACATCTCCCTATACTTGTAGCCGAACCTCCTCCCGTCGGCGAGGGTCAACACACCGTTCACAACACCGCACCTCTGCATATTAGATGAGAGAGCCTTGATACGTGTCCTCGACACATCGTTTGCCACAACCACACCCCTGCCACCAAGCTTCGCGGCTATGTGTGTTGTTTTACTGCCGGGGGCTGCGCAGAGGTCGAGAACCATGTGACCGGGCTCAACATCCAGAAGCTCGGTGACGAGGATTGAGACGGGGCCCTGTGCATATACGTAGCCCAGCATGTGCCAGAGAGAAACAGTCAACACCCCCTCAGGCTCCGCATAAAAACCGTCAAAAGTGAAAGGGATTCTTTTGACAGTCAACCCCTCGTCTTGGAGAAGTTTCAGACACTCTTCCAACTCTATCTTGAGGGTGTTAACACGGAAGGAATCTGGCAGAGGCTTGGCGTATGCTTCGAGGAGCATGTCCAGCCTATCGGAAATGATTGTTTCAAGAAAACTCCGCAGGTCTTGTGATAGTTGGACACTCATTTCAAGACACGTCCTGTTGCAGAGGCCCAGATCAACAGGTCAAGCTCGGCAGGTGACAAGCCGATTCTCTCTGCATGGTTTACAAATTTTTTCTCATAAGCAAGATATCTGCCCCCTGAAGGAGACAACTTCACCATGTCGATTAATCCGTTGGCAGCCATGTATCTGAGTATGTGTCGGTCGAGGATAGCTAGGCCGTCGAACCCTATGTTGCGGAGAAAATGGCTCGCCTCCTTCATACCCAACCCCTCTACACCATCAACCAGAAAACCCCTAATCTCCACATGCGACCTACCACTCCTAACAACGGCAAGAACATCATCAAACACATTCAAGGCACAAACAATATGCCGAGTCTTTGTCCTGTGAAACCTTACACCAGAGCTCCTCAGAACAGATTCTATCTCCGACACTTCACCACTCCACAGGTCTCCGCTCTCGAAAAGTTTCTCAACAGCTTTCAAAGCGTTTACCGCCTTGGTCTGAGGAGTGCATAAGCAATATACAAGCTCCGCCAAAATCTTTTCGTCATCGAAAAAATTTCGCCTAAATTGCCGGATTACAGCATTGATTTCGTCTTGATATACCGGAAGCTTTGACAATATTGTCGATGTTCTCATCCATGCACTGTGGCTTCTGAGCGCCTTTTAAAGAAAAGCTTGGTTTGACCCATCGTCATGAGATTGCTTGTTCGCACCTTCAGCATCAGAGGAATGTCGGAGACTATTTTGCCGAGGACGAGGCAGCGTCGTGGCGGCATCTTCTTCACCAGCAGCTTCACGGTCTCGGAGTCGATTTTCGATATTTTGGATATTTTCTCGAGGTCTGTGTCGTTTGTGAAGTTGAAGAGAAAAATGTTGTCGGCCTGTCTGTAGACCAGCTCGGGTATTGTGTCTGGCTGGTTTGTCACGAAGATGGGGAACATCCCGATGTGTCTCATTCTTGTTACCAGGTCTTCCCAGTAGGTTTCCCGAAGATAGAGATGTGCTTCTTCAGCCAAAAGGAATAGAGGCTCAATCTTGTTTGACGAGAGAAGTGTTGAGAGATGGCTGAGTAGATATTCGACGACCAGTCTTCTGGTGCTTGGTAGCAGCTTGGAGAGGTTAACAACTGTGACATTTCCCGAGGCCCTTGGGTTGAGGAGTTCTGCGAGGTCGGTGGGGTCGCCGTCGGAGATGAAGCCGGAGGAGTTTATGCTCTCCAGCCTCGAGAGGAGAGCTTCACGCACCGCCTCGTTCATCGGCTCGTTTTCCACGGCATCCATAAGGTCCTCGAGACCGAAATCTCCACACGTTTTTTCGAGCTTTTTCCAAATTCTTCCAAGTTCTCTAAGGCTTGTGGCAGGTGTCCCGTAGACATGCTCCATGATGTCGTGGAAGGTCTTCAAACCCATCATACCCAGCGAGGTGGTGAAGTTTCTGCCCGGATGCAGAACCGTTAGAGCGTCTGCGAGGTTGCTTCTGCCGCCGTCAACCCTTTTATCGAGATACAGATATTCGCCGTTGACATCGAGCACGAGAACTGTTCCTCCATTTGACACGATTCCCTCAACAATTATTTTCGCGAGATGCGATTTTCCGCTCTCTTTCTTCCCTGTTATGATTGTCAGGCTGCCGTCGAGCCTGGTTAACGGGAGGTTGATCGGCTCTCCTCCGACTGTGCCAGGGCAGAAGAGGAATTGCTTTTCTTCTCCGAGTATGAGCTGGTGGAGGAGCTGGGGCCCGGCCTTTTCTTGGGTGGCCGTATAGCGGCTTGGCAGCCATGGAGAAGTCTGAGCCAGTAATCCGGTGTGGAACACGGCTCGAACCTTCGCGGTTACGCATCTTACTTCACGAACCATCATGGAAAGCGAGGAAGTGTTGTATGGGTCGAGCGACGAAACACCATCTATCTCAGAGACGATCAGCTCTCTTAAAAGCTCCTCCACTCCCCCAGGCAAATCAACATAACCTACGTCGACAACCTGAGTCAGCAGAAAGCTGTCGCCTTCACTTAATCTGATGTAATCTCCTATCTCGAACTCGAGCTCAGATGGGGTGCAGAGAAGCTCAAGAGTTTCCCCACGTTTCTGTAAAATCTTCATCTCCGGGTCACGAGTGGGTCAGTGGCCCGAAGAGCGAGCTCCTGAGCGACGGTGATTGCGTGAACCTGATTTTGTGAACGGCTTCGAGCCTAGCACATATTGTGAGTATGTCAAGCCTGCTGAGCTTCGCAAGCTGATGCGCCAGTATAAGCGACTCTGGGTAGCCGTAAATGATTGCTTCACTCGAGAGAAGGTGGTTGAAGAGCTGTACGTCGTCAGCGGCCGATACATCGACTCTGAACGGGAAATATCGGGGGGAGAGATGAGCTACGTATATCGAGCCGCAGTAAACTGGCCAACGTCCTGTCCTGCGTGGCGGTAGCCTGACTACATAGGGCGGTGTCATGGAGCCTTCGACCGAGAGAATGTTGCGACCCTGAAGAGTCAAAGTGGTTGACTTTGAGAAAGCAGCTACACCGAGGCCGTGGCGATGCGAGGACTCAACTATGCGGGCGACAACCTCAACCGGGCTGTCGGCGGGACCTGCTGTAAGCGCACCGTCGAGCAGAAGAATTCCACCTTCCATAATCTGTGAAGCATGTAGCTGGAGAACTTTTTCGAAAAGGTTTCCTACAAGTTTGGGGGCGGTGGTCTGATTGTATGATGGAGGTTTACCGTCCACGCCCAAGACATCTAAAAGCGATGAGAGTATCATCTCCACGTTACGTGGAGACACGGTGTAGACAAAAGGGCCGACCATCACCACCTCCAGCCCAGAAACATTTTTCCTCACAATACTTCCGCGGACAGCCCAGAGTCCCCCCTCAACCGAGTCAGCGATCTTCACGGTGGACATGTCGCAGGCGACAACAGGGACCCTTGACCCCGACGGCTCAAGAGGCAGCGCGTCACATCCGTCTAGGTCTAGCAGAGGAGCGTCGTCTTGGTTGTCCGATGACTCCGTGTCTATGGCGACGGCACTGTTTTTCAACGTGTTTAGGCTCGTTTGGGTTGTTTGGGTAAATGTTTTGAGGAGGGTGTGGAGGTTATGTTGTTGAATGTTCAGGTTGCTCATGATGTTCAACAATTCCATGCAAAATTGGAGTTGTTGAAGTATTTAAATATTGCGCAACATGAACAACAACAGGAAAACAGGTGACAACAACAGCCAAAATCAAAATCAACATCGGCAACATAACAGTCGAGATAGAGGCTCCAGTCGACAAAATAGAAGAAGCAGTCAAAAACACAATCGCCGCCATCCGCTCAACCGAGCCGGCCACTACCCCGCAACCACAGACACAAACACGCAAGCCCATCACATGCAAGAGAGCTGTGGAAGAATTGTTAGCCGATGGATGGCTTCAAACAGGTAGGACACTCGCGGAAGTTGTCTCCGAGCTCGAGAGACGCGGCTTCCTATACGACACAACAGCTGTGGCACATGTGTTGCTCGACCTCGTAAGAGAAGGAAAGCTGGAGAGAGTTGGTGAACCTCGACGCTATATTTACTTGTCGAAAAAAACATCTGTAGCTCAGCGTTTTGATGAGAACTCCACAATATAGTCGAGTCCGTAGGGTGTGATGGTGTAGCCGCCGCGTCCAACCCGTTTCAACAAACTTTTCTGCACGAGCTCTGAAAGGCGGCCCGAAACCGTTTTCTCAGGTTTGCCGAGAGCTGAAGCAGCCTCTGAAGCGAGAAATTCCCAGCTTTCAGAGTGACCAAGCAATTTGTTGAGGTAACGTGTTGAAGCAAAGAGTAGAAGCGCTTCAGCGGTAGGAAGCTTGGACAAATCAGTCCTTAGATAAATTCCGTGCGAGGAGTCATAGCTCACCCAGTCCTTAATTTTATCAAGAATCTCCTCAAGGCCGGTGGAGCTGCGGAGCCTCGAGGCCAGCGAATAGGCTGGAATGTTTTTCTCCAAAAACCTTACAACGCTTTGGTAAACTTCCGCCGGATCACCTTCGAATTCGGCTCGCAAATCACCGTAATTGATAGAAACCTTCAACAACCGTCACTCACCTTCAAAGATTCTCAACCCTATTGAAGGCTTAAAAAAGTAACGCCCTTCTTCGTCGCGGTCAACAACACCTTCTTTCCAGAGGTCGCTGAGACGAGCGCGGGCCACTTTCTCATCGATGTGCAGTATCTGCGCCACCCGTTTAGGGTTGAGACCATCCGAGTCCAGAATCCCCAGCCGATGGCCCACATATGCTCCCGCAAGACAGTAAACAATCTTTTTCTTTGTGTCGACGTTGGCGACGACGTCTATGCCGCTGTTGTTTACAACTACTTTTCCGGCAAGCTTGTCGAGCAAATTGTTCAAATCAACCTGTCCACTGAGCTTTGCAACAGCCTCAACCGGGCCTAGACGCTCGGAAAAATATCGGTTAACCAGCGTCCACACCTCTTCCTTATCCCCAGTAAACTCAACCTCGTTCTCCCCGTGCCGGATTTTTACCTTGACGACTTTCTCCTCGCTCAATTCGTTTTCACCTTCGCAAAGGTAAAGTTAAATTTATATCCCTACATAGTTATCACAACGCTATGGCTAGAGACCAGACCATCGGAGCACTTCTCATGGTTGTAAGCATCGCAGGAATAATACTCTATGCATGGGCTCTCTTTCTACCACCCATCCCCGGACTTGACACAATTGTTTTAAAACTAACGGGTATCGTGGCGGTTGGAGGAGTGCTCGGAATAATAGCATGGATAGGATACACTCTGGCGACCACGCCGCCGCCTAAGCCGCTTGAAGAAATAGAGAAGGAGTTGGACGAGGAGCTGAAAAAAGGTTAGCTAAGCCGAAGCGGGTTCTGTTTTTCGTTTTCTTCCACTGATTTTTCCCCTTTTTCTGGAGCGGCGTCTCCTCTTGGTCTGGGAAATCTGCGAATATTGTATGATTGTTTGCCTGATATCGGGAGGTAATTTCTCTGAAACTTTTCTCAATTGTTCAGCAAGTTCAAGTGCTTCTACGATTCTCTGCGATAGACTTTTTCTAGGCATGAATACTCCTGTTTAAATGGTTATTTAAACGTTTTCAGCGAAAAACAACGGAGAAATTCTTTCCCTTTTTTGTTGACATAGTTTTTTCAGAAGCTTAACTGAGTTATTCTCGAGAGAAAGCTCGTTTATCTCTAGATAACCTCTGTTAACAGCGTCCTCGAAAAGGTTTTTTCCAACACGTGTTCTGAGCACGGTTATTGTCCAGCCTTGTGTAGCCAGTCCACCAACGGATATGTCAGCATTTTCAGCTGCGTAATCTTTGCAGAACCTGCACGCGGGCCTCTCATACTTGTGAAGAGGTTTAAGGGGTTTGACAATCTCTTCTCCGTTTTTCAGAGAAATGATTACTTTCCCTTTGATGTTTATTTTGGCTACCTCGCTGGGGTTTACTCCGATTTCGGTGAAGTATTTCATCAACCCGCTATATGTGAAGACCTCGGAGCAGAACAATCCAATGTTGAAGACGATGTGTTGTTTGAACCATTCCGCATATTTGATGTCGGGAACTGAATGCTGCAGATATCTGAGGCCGTTTATTTGACAAGGCACACCCACAACACCAAGCCTTTCCACACCTTTTTCAAAAGCCTCCTTCAACGCCAGCAGATTCGGTGCATAGGTGTATCTTGAGCCAGCGCAGGTTAAAACATCCTCTGGCTCGAAGACGAGCTTGGGTATGGGTTTCAACGGTTGCTCAGGTGTGGTAGTGGATAGGGCGGCCGCATCGATTATGTTTTCCTTCAACGCATATATGAGAAGTGCTGAAACTGTTCCACCATCCTGGGACCTCTTCAGTATCTCGTTGTCAGTGCTTCTGCTCAGATATGCTTCACCATACCGTCCAAATCCATTGTCATGTTCCGCGTAGCTGTCAAGGCTCTTGAGACTAACTTCCTCATCAGATAGGTGGAGTTCCGGACATGCTTCTACGCAAAGGTCGCATTCTATGCAGTGGTTGAGACGCGTGTTGACGGGATGATCTTCAACATAGTCGAAAACGTTGGTGGGACAGACCGCTACGCATGCAGCACAGCCGCTGCATCGACCTGTGCCGACGACACCGTCCACGATTACCTGATCGCCTCTTTTACTCACCCACTCCAACGCATGATGCCATCCAGTATAGTATTGGATAGATGCCGGGTCCGAAGATTTCATAAGACTATGTATATATTGTCTCTCTATCTTCGAAAGCTTCTGCAAAATCTCCCAATTACTCCGCATGCGCCCGATCGGTTATAGGAAAGATGTTTATATTTTTATCACCCTATATACGTTAGGTTGTCGGTGTCAAAATCCTTCACCAAAACCGGTTTGGATGAGTTTGGCTGAACAACTATATTTCTTAGTTCGGGGAGAGCGTCGTATATCGATGTTAAGGCTATTTTCGTTGCTATGTGGTCGAAGGGCAGGACGGAAGACACAGCATCTCTCACAAGCTCCCTTGTCTGTTTCTCGTCAAAGCCCAGAGCATGAAGATATTCGTGTAGGAGAACGACGAACAAGTAGCTGTTGACTATGGTCCGTGATTTGGTCGCGGTGTAGACGGCGTTTAGCATGGTTTGGTTGACGACGATGGCGTTTGAGCCTATCTCATGATAAGCCGCTATGTGAGGCGGGAGGTCTGCTAGAATCAGCCCCATTCCTCCTCTTCTCAACCCATACCGCTCCACCACAAGCTGCTTAACCAGCCTGTAGACATCTTCGAACGACTGCGCTTTCTTAAGCCTCTCCGCATAGCTCGACATGATTACCCACCTAGTCATCTGACTGGGCCGGCTAATATAAGCGTTCGCGGCAAACACACTACCGTCGTTATACCTGAGTGGGCCGGGGGAGATTCGAACTCCCGACCTTTCGGTTATCAGCCGAACGCTCTGACCATGCTGAGCTACCGGCCCAGCGATTACTCGGATGGCTTTGTTTATTTATATTTGTTGTGTGTGAGTGGTTTACAACGGGTGTTAAGTGGTTACCGTTATATTGTGGACACTTGCTCTTAATCCGAGAGAAATTGGTCAGACAAGTCGATTATGCGCCCAAGCCAATTGACCCCGACTTTCTAAAGAAGCCCGACGAGTATCCTGTGACTGGTACGCATAACGGACACGAGGTAAGGGCCGAGGGTATTCAGCGCCTAGATGCCAACGGCAACCCATATCCGACGAAGCTTGGAATACATGGGAAGATTGTCGCCGTTGATTGGGAGGCTTGCATAGCGGACGGAATATGTATGGACGTTTGCCCAGTCAACGTATTCGAGTGGGCCTTGAACCCGGGAAGATCGGGGACAGGCAACGACCTCTATCCGCTGGAGGGCGAGCTGTATGAAAAATATCGGACGGATAAATCCGAGCCAATAAGAGAGGCCGACTGCATATTCTGCATGGCTTGCGAAGCCTCCTGCCCGACGAAAGCCATCAAAATCAACCCGCCGTAAAAATTTTTCAATAACAACACACTTTTTTCTCTGATGAAGCTCATTTTCTCTAAGGCCGTTAGTGAGAGATTCGCGGGTCTCGGCGTATATTGTGCTGAGCTTGTCGGGGTGGAGACCGGTGGGGAAAAACCTGAGTTAATCAGCTACATTTCCGCTGCTGTGGAAGCTGTAAAGAAGGAACATGTTTTGGAGAGGCTTGTCCAGAACCCGCTCATCAGGGCCTACAGAGATTTTTTCTGGCGAATAGGCATAGACCCTACCAAGACAAGACCTTCGGCTGAGGCCCTGCTCAGAAGAGTTTTGGCTGGCCGAGATTTTCCAAGGGTCAACACCTTAGTTGATGTCTACAACGTTGTCTCGATGCAGTCTCTTCTCCCCATAGCCGCGTTCGACGCCGATAAACTAAGGGGAGAACTTGTTATGGATTTATCCAGAAATGGGGAGTTTTTCCTCGGTATAGGGATGGATAAACCTGCTGAATTGACAGGGAAAGAGGTTGTGGTGAGGGATGATGAAAAGCTTATCGCAATTTATCCCTACAGGGATGCCGACGCAACGAAGGTGACTCTCGAAACACGCCACGTTTTCTTGATGGTTTGTGGAGTGCCGGGAATAGATGTGGACTATCTTCAATCCACTGGTGAGAACCTTGTCAAACAAGTCACCAAATTCTGCGGTGGCACATTCGTCAAACAATACGTGGCCAGTGCCTGACCGTGTTTGTGATGCTCCGGCCGGGATTTGAACCCGGGTCACCGGCTCGAAAGGCCGGTATACTTGACCGGACTATACTACCGGAGCCTCCGGCATACCAATTGCTGTCGAGGTGTTTGATTAACCTTTACTTTTCGCAAAAGATTTAATCACGGGTTGTGCATGTTTTTGTTGTGCCTGTGTTTAAGCGGTCTATTAGGTATTCGCCTGTTAAGGCCTCTGACCTGATGTCTTATCCCCCAGTAGTTGTTTCGGAGGATGCCACTGTTGAGGAGGCTGCGAAAACCATGTGGGACAACGGTGTTGGAAGCATACTTGTTTTGGACGATGATGGTAAACTTGTGGGCATAATCACGGAACGGGACATTCTTTACGCAGCATCCCACCTGTTACTTGGCAAAAACCAAGGGTTCAATGCCCTCAAAATTTCTTCCCTTTCATCTGCCACAAATGC
>VAPR01000496.1_pt1 | contig 25602 bp, 28 predicted proteins | sample 3380701 | NCBI WGS metagenome assembly VAPR01 (sample SAMN11536904, study PRJNA540576) | hot springs metagenome | isolation source: hot spring wet sediment | place: Spain: Lobios | collected 2014-01 | reverse complement strand
TTTATCGGATGATGCCACCTCTCGCTATCTTGAGCAGGTCGAGAATTTCGTCTACTTCGGCGGGACTGAGGCCAGCCTCTTCAATAAGGGCTTGTTTGATGGTCTTGTTCTCGGCCAGCATCTTCTTCGCAACCCTGGCCGCCTTATCGTAGCCAATCCTCGGAGCAACCACGGTTACCAGAGCAGGGCTCTTCTCGGCAAGCTGCCTCGCCCGCTCAACGTTGACAGTGATTCCGCGTATACATTTTACAGCGAGGTTTGTGCATGCGTTCGACAATATTTCTATGGATTCGAGAAGGTCATAGGCTATTAGTGGAAAACCCATGTTTAGCTCAAGCTCTCCAATTCTGCAGCTTTCCATGATGGCGCAGTCGTAGCCGATGACTTGAGCGGCCACGAGCATGGTTGACTCAAGTATGACGGGGTTGACCTTCCCAGGCATGATGGAGGAGCCGGGCTGGACAGCGGGTAGCTCTATTTCGTTGATTCCTGTGTTGGGGCCTGAGGATAGTATGCGGAGGTCGTTGCAAATCTTGAGAAGAGAGACGGCTAGGCTTCTGAGCGCTGCTGATGCTTCGAGACAGCAGTCCCTCGTCCCCATAGCCTCAAACCTGTTTTCTGCAATCCTGAAACGCAGTCCAGTTAACTCGTTTATCTTCTCCACCACAAGACGAGCGAATTCGGGATGTGCGTTCAAACCCGTCCCAGTAGCCGTCCCACCGATAGGCAGCTCAAGGAGACTCTCCAAAGCATTCAAAATCCTTCTACGACTCTTCCTTATCATGGTCGCGTATCCCGAGAACTCTTGCCCGAATGTGACTGGAACAGCGTCTTGGAAATGGGTGCGGCCTGATTTGACAACATCCTTAAACTCTTCAGCCTTCTTTGACAGTTCTGTTTCCAGTAGCTCGAGCGCGGGAAGAAGCTTCTTGACTATCTGATACGCTGCTGCCACGTTCATCACGGTGGGGATGACGTCGTTGGTTGACTGGCCCATGTTTACATGGTCGTTTGGGTGGATGGTTTTCTTGTCACCTTTACTGAGTCCAAGTATCTCCAGAGCCCTGTTGGCTATGACTTCGTTTGCGTTCATGTTTGTCGAGGTGCCCGACCCTGTTTGAAAGACGTCGACAACGAAGTGTTTGTCGTGTTTCCCTTCCATCACTTCTAAAGAGGCTTTTGAGATGGCTTCTCCAATTCTTTTGTCGAGAAGACTGAGAGCCATGTTGGCTTCAGCAGCCGCGTGTTTCACCAGCCCCAATGCCCAGATAAACGCTCTCTGAAACCTGAGACCTGAAATGGGGAAATTCTCCACGGCTCGGGCTGTCTGGGCCCCGTACAGGGCGTCGGCTGGGACACGCATCTCACCCAAAGTATCCGACTCGATTCTGAAAGACATCACATATACTGTTCCTTGGCGCGATTTATACTAAACCAGCCCCGTTTCATGAATAATGTTCTCAATCTCGGTTTTGCTCAACGGCTTTTTGTGCAGAACTGTGTATCTTTCTCTTCTAAGGTTGGGGGCCAGCTTAACCGCTTCTGTGAACAGCTCCTCGTCGACGTTTATGTCTTTCAAGGTGTGTGGTGCACCTATGGTTTTGAGGCTTTCCTTCACTTTTTCCCACTTTGCGCCATGAAGCCTTAGAGTGAATATCGTTGCCACACCGCATCTCTCGCCATGAAGAGCGGGCTTATCCATCAAAGTTTCAAGAGCATGTGCTATAAGGTGTTCTCCTCCGCTGCAGGGCCTGCTACTTCCAGCAACGCCCATCGCGACACCTGCGCTAATTAGAGCTTCTACAACGGTCCTAACCCCCTCGATAGAGTTATTCCTAATCTCTTTTGCTGACCTGATTATGACAGAGCCGCTGAGATAAGCCAAGTGAGCGGCATATCTTCCATAATATTCTCCTGTTTCCCGGTGGGCGAGCCACCAGTCTCTCACTGCGCTGTGTTTAGCGACCAGGTCACCGCATCCACTCATGAGATAGCGTCTCGGAGACCTCGATATCACATCAATATCCGCGTATATTTCAAGGGGCATGACTGATTTGCGGCTGTATGCTCTTCCGTTTTGTCGATAGGATGTCATGGGGCTTGCTATCCCGTCATGTGAAGCGATGGTCGGTATGCTTATGAATGGTCTTCCCGTTTTCTCAGCCACCACTTTCGAGACATCCATAACCCTGCCGCCCCCCACACCAAGTATGACATCGAAGCCGGGCATCCCCGAAATCTTCTCAACATCCCCATAGATTTCTTCAACATCGATAGTTGAGAGCTTTATTCCCGGCTCCATTAGGGACTCGATTTTAGAGCCGAAGACACGGTATGGTGTGTTGGAGGTTATCATGAGAGGTGCTTTGAAGCCGTGGAGCTTTAGATGCTCGATAATTGTTTGGGCGAGGTCGTGTCCGATGACGACAAAATGAGGAAGCTCCATTTCGTGTTTATGCATCTGGAATTAGCTTAGGCGGGTTGCTTATAAACCTGGGAAAAACATCTCATACATGTTTCCGCCCTGCGAGATGATGACGCGGAAATTTCTTCCGGCTGTCCGTGGACTCGTGGCTCATCGCCTAAAAAGAGATGGGTTTGGTCAAACAATGGTGGCGAAAGTTCTGGGCGTTACGCAGTCGGCGGTGAGCCAAATTCTGTCGAAGGATGAGAAAATTTTCTATCAATCCCTTGAGCAGATGGGCTTAACCCGGAAAGAGGCTTCACTACTTGTCGAAACGCTGTGCAACGAAGTTGTCAAAAACGCCGCGGCAGCAACCGCTATTCTATACTCCTACTGGAGAGGGTTGCTTTCGGAGGGTAGATTCTGCGAATATCATCGGAAACTTTATCCACAGCTCGCGGCATGCGACATCTGCATAGGCGCCGTCCAACTGGGTATCCTCGATGAGGAAAGGACGAGAGTTCTCAAAAAACTTGAGAACAGCTTGAAGAGGCTGGAGACAAGCCCGGGCTTCAAACGTCTTATTCCACAGGTTGGTGCCAACCTTGTCCACTGTGTCGCCGACGCATCAAATGAATCTGATGTGGCCGGTGTAGCTGGTAGAATAGTTTTGGCTGATGATGAGGTGAAGGCTGTTGGCAGGCCCATGTTCGGCGGAAGCCGGCATCTAGCCAACATATTGTTGACTGCGCGAAACTTCAACAAACGCATCCGCGCCGCCATCAACCTAAAACATTCTCCTGAAATGATTCGGGCTCTCGAGAAATTGGGTGTGAAGTTTGCTGTCGTGGAGGCTAGGGCGGAGCCGATTTCTGACGAGGTTGTTATTGAAGATGTTGCGAGTGCATTCAGAGAGAAGGGGGGCAGGTTGGAGGCCCTGGTTCATGGAGGAGGAATAGGCTACGAGCCGATAACCTATCTTTTCGCCGAAAACCTCGACGAGCTGGTTGAGAGGGTTATTCTTCTTAGCTCAAGGGTTTAGTCGCAGACATGGCAAGAGTCAACATCTATATCTGGCTCTACTTTTTTGTGGTATTCGCATAGGATTCGCATCACTCTGATGTTTTTCAGGGCGTTGTTTATGCGGCGAGCGATTTCTTGCCGTGGTTCATTTTTTACGACAGCTTCCACCACCTCATCGGCCCATTTCATAAGCTCCTCATTTTTTTCAAGCTCCGAGGAAATCCCCCGGACACCGCGGAGATAGTTGCTTACAGCGGCCTGTGTCACACCGAGGACTTGAGCAACCTTTTCCTGAGTATAGCCTTTCTCGTATACAAGCCTCTTAGCAACCATAGCCCTCAGTAAAGGAATCATGATTTTCGACTCTATCTCCGCCGGCAGCATCATCTCCTACACCCAACCTATTCTGCTCGATATATATAAGCGCTGAGGTCCTAAACCTTCACTACGTCCACGCCATAGTTTGATAAGATTCTTGTTAGGGTGGTTCGGTGTTCTGAGCGTAGGCCGTCCCAGTCTATCAAAGCTGTCCTGGGCTGTTCAACGGTTCTCTGAAAGGCCTGTCTAATCACTTCTTCGTCTAGTGGGAAATGATGTTTGGATGCTACGTGGCCGACCATGTAGCTCCCTGTGAAAACGGGTTTGAGAATATCTCGTGGATAGTGGCCTCCACCGAACCCTACAGCTGGCTCGGGGAGGTTTGTTTCCCCACCGAAGCATAGGTTGTGGACAGCTTCTGCAGCGGCTTCAGCCATCTTGGTGTCTCTCCATGCGCCGATGTCTGAGCCGACTTCTACGAAGATAAGAGGCTTCTCAGAGTAGGGGCCATGATGTGTGGCCTCCATGCCGACTTCCACATCTCTTAGCCCACTGTTTTCAACGGCTTGGCGTAGCTCCATCAGTGTTTTGTAAACGGCTGCGGCAGATGTTGCGGAGAGCTGCTTGGGCTTTCCACCATATAGAGCCGAGGCACCCCAGTTCCCTGTCGAATGCACCAGAAGACATCTTCTACCCGTCTCCGAAACATGTTTCGAGGGAACGATAACAAGATCAGCTTCAAGCGATGCCACCTCATCGTCGGCATAGAGTATCGACTTGTCAAGACAAATGATGGGTACACCATTTTTCTGAAAGATTTTGCCGCCACTTTCGGCGAAGCCATAGTTCTCTACGAGAATTCTGAGTATCTCTACGGCGGCTGTGTCCTCGAGCGAAAGCATCACGGCTTTTCTCAACATGTTTTAATGGATGAAGGATGATAAAAAACATGCATGCAGGATTTTTCCGGACCTGTTGAGGTCCCCTTACTGTCGGGATATGAGGCAAGGTATCTGCTGAGTCTAGGCAGATGTGGAGAGGTGGATGTCTCCCTTGATCTGGGGGTTTCTGCTTCAAGAGGACTGGTTTGTGAAAATGGTGTTTCTATAGATGATGTGAAAATTAGTCGATGGATGCTTGAGAAGGCTGCTGCTAGGCCTGAGGATGTTTATGTTGTTGAGGAGGGGTTGCCGAAGCTTGCATGGTTTGAGGAGAAGGTTTACAGACTGGTTGCACCGGGGTGGAGGCAGCCGACAACCGTTGAGATAAACGGTATCAGGATGCATAGGACGGTATATGTAAATCCGATGGATGATGCTCGTCAAAAAGTGGAGCTTTTCCGGGAACTCGGCGGGGCAGAGGCTCTTGACATCTGCACCGGACTGGGCTACACGGCCATAGCAATGTTAGCGAAAGGGGTGCGCCGAGTGGTTACCGTTGAGAAAGACCCCAACATTGTGAAGATGGCCGCCCTAAATCCATGGTCTAGACAACTCTTCACGGGGAAAATAGAGAGAATAGTGAGTGATGCTGTGGATTTTCTAAGAAAATGTGTTGAAGAGTTTGACGTGGTTATGCACGACCCGCCCAGCTTCAGAATAGCCGGCGAGCTTTATTCAACAGAGTTCTATAAGCTTCTATACAGGGTTGTGCGACGTGGTGGAGTGGTTGTTCACTATGTTGGTCAACCGGGTGTGAAGAAGGGGCTTGCCTTATATCGTGGCGTGATTGAGAGGATGCGAAAAGCCGGGTTCAAAGCCGTCTACATCCCGGAAACCCTCTGTGTCCGAGCCGTGAAGGTTTAACAAATGGCTTAGAGCATTTTGCGGCGATGGCTGAGAGAAACAGGATAGGCCTCGGCACATGGATAGACAAGCTAGCATGGGAGATTATTGAGAGAGAGAAGCAGCTTGGGAGAAACCTCGAAAACATAAGAACGGAGGCAGGAATAGCGGCCTCCGGCTTCATACACATCGGAAGCCTCTCAGACTCGGTCAGGGCCTATGCTGTTTCTCTCGCTCTAAAAAATCTCGGATACAGCTCAGATATGATACAGTTCGCCGACGACATGGATGGGCTGCGAAGCGTCCCCGCCGAAATTCCGAAAGAATATGAGAAACATCTCCTGAAGCCTGTGTCGCTTATCCCAGACCCATTCAACTGCCACGAATCCTACGCGGAGCACATGGAGACGATGCTGCTTGACACACTCGCCAAAACCGGCGTCGAATCCAAGTTCTACAGAGGATTCCACGTTTACAGCAGCGGATTGCTTAAGAACCAGATATCAAAGATACTGGAGAACGCGAAAACAATCGGGGAAAAAATCTCAGAGCTCACCGGGCAGCAGAAGTTTTTAGAATCGCTGCCCTACTTTCCATTGTGCGCTTCATGTGGAAGAATATACACTACTCACGCTGACAGCTTCGACCCAAAAACTGGCCGTGTCCACTATGTCTGCAAAGGTGTGAGCATTAAGAAGAGATGGTTTGAGGGATGCGGGTATGAGGGTGAAGCTGACATTTCAAGGGCCGATGGCAAGCTTTCTTGGAAGGTTGAGTGGGCTGCGAGATGGGCTGCGCTCGATGTGCGTTTCGAGGCCTACGGCAAAGACTTAGCCGCCTCTGTGAAGGTGAACGACTGGGTATCAGAAAACATACTCGGATACAAGCCGCCGAAACATGTACAGTACGAGCTCTTCCTCGACGAATCACGGCGAAAAATCTCCAAATCAAAGGGTGTCTCAGTCTTCACGCCCCATGAATGGTTCAAGTACGGCTCTCCCCAGAGCCTTGTACTGCTTTTCCTCAAGCGTATCAAGGGAACACGAGTGATATCTCCACAGCTTATACCCGCTTTGATGGATGAGCTTGACGCGTTGGGCGAGCAATATCGCAAAAACACCGGCGACCCGCGGAGAACAGGCCTCTACGTCTACGCATACATGTTTAACCCCCCGAAGAACCCATTGACAAAAATCTCATACAGTCTTCTCGTGTTTCTGGCTTCTATTGCCCCCGAGGGGAAGGAGACCGAATTCGTGGTCTCGAGGCTGAAACGCTATGGCTACAAAGTGGATGAAGAAGTTTTGAGGAGGGTTGAGTACGCCATCAACTATCAAAAAGTCTTTGGAAGACCTGAGTTGAAGACCGTTGTTGTCGACGACAACATGCGACGAGCTGTTGACGAGGTCGCCGAAGCCGTTAGACACGCGTCCAACCCCGAAACACTCCAGACAACAATATTCGAGATAGCGCGTCGAAACATGATAAACCCACCCCAGCTCTTTCAAACACTGTACAGGATCTTGATTGGACAAGACAGCGGTCCAAGGCTGGCCCCCTTCATCATAGAAGACTATGGAGTTGAACGTGCCTACGAGGCTTTGAAACGTGTCTCACAAGGCTTATATACGGCAAAAACAGACTAAGGACACCAAAAGAGTGAAGAAAGGAATTGAGCGAATTGGTTAAGATAGGAAGCCTGACCCCGCGGTCGCGGGGCGTAAACCTCGTCGCAAAAATCGTTGAAAAACCAGAGCCACGCGTCGTCTCTTCGCAGTACGACCAGTCGGAGCATCGGTTGACAGAGGCCTTGATAGCTGATGAAACGGGAGCCATTACACTTGTTCTCTGGGACGACAACATAGACCTTGTAAACGAAGGCGACTCGATAAAGGTTGTAAACGGATTCATCAAGCTTTTCCGGGGAAAAATGCAGCTAAACCTGGGCAAGTTCGGTAAGATTGAGCCATCGGAGGAGCCTGTGACAGAAGTAAACACCGAGAACAACCTATCCCAGAAAGAGACATACGGCTCGGAGGACAGGCCTAGAGGAGGCGGGTTTAGGTCCCGCGGTTTTCAGGGAAGAAGACGCTTTAGGTAACCTCTAAAGGCTCGACCAACAAGACACCGTTCTCTTTTCCCACAACTTTTATTCTCTCGTTTTCTTTTACAGGTTTAACAGCTTTAGCGCGGCAGTATTCACCTTCGACGAATACGTATCCGATTTTACCGGTTTCTATGGTTTCAACCGCCCTGCCCACCTTAGGCTCCGGGCCCATCGGCCTTCTCCTCTGGGCTTTCACCGCTTTGTAAATCAGAAACCCGAGGAAAGCGGCTATGAACATGGAGGTGGAGATGACAGTCATCAGCAACGTCCCCGTCCACTCTGGTGACACAAGAGCTGGGGCAGGCGGATATCCACCGATTAGAATCATTCCTACGGTCAAGGAAATAAGCCCGCCGAACCCCACGACACCAAACCCTGGGCTAAGAAGCTCATACAACAGGAGGACTGCCCCGAGGACAACTAGAAATGCGCCCGCCCAGTTTATGTTAAGGCCCTGGCCCACGAGGCCGAGAACAATCATCAATCCACCTACGATTTCCCCACCCCATCCTGGGGTGGAGAGACCAATCAGCAAGAGCAATATTCCCAGGGAAAGGAGAATGCTCGAAACAATAGGGTCCGAGAGAGCAGATACAAGTGATTCAGTTATTCCCGGCATTTCTCGAGTTAAGGCCGCGTTTCTGAGGCTAAGGGTTTTTTCACCAACGATTGTCCGCACGGTGCGTCCATCCGCCAGAGACAGCAACTCCTCAACATCAGAGGCAACAGCCTCTATCAGCCCTGCTTCAAGAGCGGAAGACGGGTTGAAGTTCTTGTTCTCCAAAACAATTTTCACCGCTTCCTCACGGTTCCTGCCTCTCGACTCTGCCAAAGTCCCCATCTTCTCCGCGAAAAAGTTCAACACCTTGCTCTCTGTAACAGGTTCTCCACCTGCCACGGGCTGCGCTGAGCCTATCAATGTCTCGGGCGCCATGGCCGCGAAATGGGTCGACATCAAAATGTATGTCCCCGCTGACAAAGCCTTCCCCCCAACTGGGTAAACAAATCCTATGACAGGGGTCGGAGACCTCTCAATCGCCTCTACAATCCTAAGCATAGCGTCAGCGCTTCCGCCCAGCGTGTTAATCGTGATGACTACTGCAACGTAGCGAGGTGAGGTCAGCATCCGCTCGATATACATGGCTGTTCCCGATGAGATGTATCCATCTATGGTGAGAAGGAGGACTTGAGGAGTTTCGCTGTAACTGGATAATAGTAGGGCGCTAAACACAACCAGAAGAATGGCTATCCTCATTCTTTTTTCTGAGCGGTTAATCCGAGTATTGTTCCGAGTTCCTTCGTGGCAGATTCTGTTACAACTATCATGTTCTTCTCGCGGGCGATTTCGCTCCAGGTCTGCAGCTCCCTAAGCCTAAGCGCAATCGGGTGCTGTGCATAGTAATCAGCTGCTTGAGCCATCTTCTCAGCCGCCATAAGCTCACCCTCCGCAGCAATAATCCTGCTTCTTCTCTCCCTCTCGGCCTCAGCCTGCTTCGCGATAGCACGCTGCATCATCTCCGGAATCACAACATCCCTCAAAGCCACCGTGGTTACCTTGATACCCCAAGGCTCAGTCGCCTCATCCAGTATCTGCTGAATCCGCTTATTCAACTCCTCACGCCTTGTCAAAAGGTCATCCAGCTCAACCTGCCCAATCACATCTCTCAGAGTGGTCTGCGCCAGAAGAGCCGAAGCGGTAAAGTAATCCTTCACCTTCAAAACAGCCATCATCGGGTCCGTGACCCTGAAGTATACAATTGCGTCGACATCGACTGTGACGTTATCCTTTGTTATAATCCGCTGCTTGGGGACATCGAAGGTAACCAGCCTAAGGTCTATAATTCTTCTCCTGTCGATAATTGGCAGAATCACGACAACCCCGGGACCCTTGACACCCATCAGCCGCCCCAACCTGAAAATCACCGCCCTCTCATATTCTGTCACAACCTTTATCGAAGCCGACAAAATGATGACCAGCAACAGTAAAATTAGAAATAGTGGGAGAAGCAGATTCGGAGTAATTATTGAAACAAAAAACACGTTGCTCAAAGGAGACATGACCATAGCAAATCTGGCAAGTGGTTATATAATAACATGTTTCCAAAAACAATACATGAATAGTCTCTCGTATATACCTTGATTACGTTTGACGCCATAGATTGAGTTAGCTTTTATACCGCTGCTGATTGAATTACAGACGGTAAAATGGAAGAGGAAAAACCCCAGTCACCCACGGTCCCAAGCGAGGTAGAACATGTCAACCTACAGCACATGGAGGAGGCTTTGAGGCAGGCGGGTGTGCCGCAGACACAACTGAAAAAATATATAAAAGGTGTCAATAAGCTGCGGCAGCTGGAAAAACAATACGGAAAACCGTTCCAAGTTCTTTTCAGAGAATATGAGAAAAGGTTCCGCGACAGCGTAAAACTCGAGTACAGCATAAACGAGCTTCTGGAGAAAAGGCGGAGAATCGAGGAAGACCTCCGCGTATACATGGAGCAGCAGCGGCTTACGCTTGAGACAGTCAACCGCGTCAACAACATAATCCGAGCCCTCGAGAAACACGGCATAAACGTAGATCACCTAGAGAATTTGGCGAAGGTTGCTGCAAAGGTCTCCGAGACAGGCACAGACTTTAAGCAGGTTTTCGAAACTCTTGCAAAGCTTGAGGAAGCGGAGAAAAAGCTGAAAGAAACACAGGCCATGATTGAGGAAAACGAAAAAAAGCTTGAGGACGTCGAGGCCGAGCTTCAGAGAAAAATATCCAAACTCAGAGAAATATCGGGGGTTGAGCCAGAGATTGAGAAACTGAGCGAAACACTTAGCAAGCTTCGCGCCGAGGTGGAGCTTCTTGAAAAAAGAGAGGAGGAGCTGAAGCAGAAAAACAGCGAACTCGCTAAAGAGTATGAGGCGTTGCTTGGCTTCAAGACAGACACCGCATCTCTTCTGAAGATAATTGAGGAGAAGAGAAGCGAGCTCAATCGATTAGATGAAGAGCTGGCGAGGGTGCGGGATACGCTTCAAACTCTCGAGGAAGAGGTCGCGTCTGCTAGGTCTCTGCTTCTACTGCTTCAGAATCCTGAGCTGGTGAAGAAAGAAGATTTGGAGATACTTTCGAGACAGTTGGCGAACCTTTCAAACATTAAGGCGGGACAGATGCCTGAACTTAAGACTCTTGAGCCCTCTTTGCTTGAAAACGTTCGAAAACGGGTCGTTGAGCTCGTTATGCCCGTTATCAGGTCCGAGCTTGTTCCACACTGGGTTTTCGAAAAGCTGGAAAAAGAGTTTAAAGAGGTTGCAGCCAAGAAAGCTCAGCTCGAGGAGGAGAATGAGAGGCTTAGGAATGAGCTCAACCAGCTGCGGGGTGCCAAGCCTCAGACAACTTTGCAGACTGTTCCCCAGTTGCCGAGAAAATTCCAGCTCCTGAAAAAGAAGACAGAGCTTTCAACAGACAGCGGCATAAAGATAAAGCTAAAATGTGTTTACTGCCAGAACTCATCCCTGATGATTCTCCCAACCAAACAGGAGCTGGAGGAAGCAGCATCTTCAAACGATGTTCTTGTCACGACTTGCGGTTCATGCGGCAAAGACATACCCATCGACCCACGGTTTTTGATAGACAGATTTTTCAAAGGGTGAGAAGACTTGAGGAAGGGCCATCCTATCATTCAGATGCTGAAATGGAAGACTCGGCTGCTCAGCGAAGAGGAGATCATCCAGATATTGTCGGCGATAGGTGGAATAGACCGTAACCCGTTTACTTTGACGGACTTGACTGAGAAACTTCCCGACTCCATTTCTAAGAATGAGAAAAAAAGACGCAGTGTCTCGACTTTTCTCTCTAACTTGGTTGAGATTGGCTATTTGACGAAGCCGTCTGAACGCAAATGGCTGAAGAACGCCTCCACACTCAGCATCTACCTAAGCCCGCTGCTGATAGAGCTTAACGACATGGAGCGCCATTCCACACAGTCACCTGAAAAAAGAGAGCGTAAAATCATCCAGCTAGAGGACAAGAGATAATGCCTCGGAAACCCGCCAACCCCACTTCACCCAAGTACAAGTCACGCCTAGGATACGAGGGTGAATATAGTTTGTTGAGGCGGTTTATCGAGGTGGATGAGAACGGGTTTTACGCCGTGAGGACTCCGGGCAGCGGAACGGGGAAGATGGCTAAGCCCGACATAATAGCGGTCGATAAAGGAGAGCTTCTAGCTATCGAGGTGAAGAGTAGCAGCAAAGACTATGCCGCCTTCTCGGCTGAGCAGGTAGGGAGGCTGCTAAAATTTGTGGAGAGGTTTATGATTGTTTGTCCCCATTGCGGGGGCGAGATACATCCCAAGCCTGTGGCGGCTGTCAGGTTTGTGGGAAGAGGCTGGGAGTTCATAGACCTAAGCAAGTCTGAGCCAGGTTCAGGTCTTTTCGTGAGGTGGCGGCCTGATGGTCGATGAACTGGACCTTAAGATATTGAATGTTCTTTTCGAAGATGGTAGGGCTTCTTTCGCCGACATCGGGCGTAAACTGGGGGTTAGCGAGAACACTGTTAGGTTTCGTTTTCAGAAGTTGGTGAAGACGGGTGTTATCCGCAAGGTTACGGTGCTGGTTGACCATGTTAAGCTGGGGCTGAAGAACTCGGCCGCACTGATGCTCAAAATAGACCCCGCAGAACTAAACAATGTATTGGAGGAGCTTAAACGGCTGCGCGAAATCGCTAACATCTACCAGCTTTCGGGAGACTTCGACGCCATAGCCGTCGCCTATGGCCGAGACCTCGACCACATACGGGAAATAGTGGAGCGGATTAAAAAAATCCCAGGCATCATATCGGTCAACACGTTGGTAACCCTGAGGGTGGTTAAAACAGACACACGCTACGGACTTGTTTAAGACGCTGCATGTTCAGCAAAAAGCTACACATCAAAACCTTTACACCGGATTCCATAGACTAGGCGACCAACGCGTCATATGGAACATTCTTCTCTATAACTTCTTGGAGTATTCTTCTAAGCTCTATTGGATTAAAGTCTGATGTTTTGAAGTCTCCGAGCACCTTGGCGGGTTTGCCGAAGACGATTATTCGTTCAACGCTTTCTAAAGCCTCGTCCAGATTATGAGTCACCATGACCACGGTAGTTTTTCTCCCTTCAAGTATTTTGAAGAAATCGGAACGGAGTCTGCGTGAAGTCACCTCATCCAAGTGGCCGAATGCCTCGTCAAGCAACACGACTTCGGGGTTGATTATCAGAGCTCTTGCAATGGCAACACGCTGCCTCATTCCACCACTTAGCTCCGATGGATATGCTTGCACGAAACCACTCAACCCAAGCATCTCAAGCCAGTGTAAAGCCTCTTCCACCGCCTTTTTCTTATCGCTGTTCATTATCTCAAGACCTATGAGCACGTTGTCCAAAGCCGTTCTCCAAGGCAAAAGCCTGTCCTCTTGGAAAACCGCAGATATCTTGCCCTTAAAGAATCCATAATCTATGTATGGTTCTCGACCGTTGATCAAAACTCTTCCAGCCGTCGGTTTCTCAATACCTAAAACTATTCTAAGAAAAGTTGATTTACCGCAGCCGGTTTGGCCGACTATGCCTACTTTCTGGCCCCTATCTATGGAAAGAGAAAGCCCGTCTATGACCTTGAATTCGGAGGCGTTGTTTGTCTGAGAATATGATTTCACAAGGTTTTCGATCTGTATCATCTTCGCCACCTTAGAAGACGTTTCTCAAACATGTATACAACACCCTGCAATGCCAAAAGAGAAACTACTAGGACTATGGTCCATGCTGTAATCTCCCTTATGCTCTGCTGGCCCAATGCGAAGTTCAGAGCATATCCTATACCTGTCAAGGTTCCTACCAGCTCTGCCACCGTGACAACTCTTATCGCAAGACCCAGATTTACCTTCCAGGTTGTCAGGATGTTCGGGGTGATGGCGGGCAAAATAAGCTTGCGTATGTACTGCATAGTGGTGGGCCTGAAAGATATTATCATTTCTCTAAGCTGTGATGGGATGTTTTTGATGGCGTCCAGTAGGTCTATCACAAATCCTGGCAAACAAACCGCAAACAGGACAAAGAATATCCTAAGCTCCTGTCCCCTGAACCAGAGTATTGCGAACAACACCCAGCAGATTGCGGGTACGGCCATAATCAGGTTCACCACAGGCATCACGTATTTTTCGAACTCTCTCGACAAATACATCAAGGTAGCTAGAGCCAAGCCGGTAGAGAAAGCCGCCGTTAATGCCAGCAACACTCTTCCCAAAGTTATCCATGCATGAATCATGTTTAGACGTGTTAAGGTCTCGAAAACAAGGGCCCAGCTGGGTAGAATATAAGGGGGTAGAAACCATGAAGCTACTTCCCACGCGACTGCTACCGCCAACAATGAAATTATGTAGTGACGCCTTCCAGAAACGCCTCTAATTAGCTTGATGGCGCTGTATTCAGACAGAGTTTTGACTGTCACATTTTTTAATAAAAAAGGGTTGGTTAATTAGTTTTCAAGGTCTGTATATAATCGCTGGCCCCGGAATTTCTGGAACAGCTCCTGCGTTTTTCGCTATTTCAAACATTTTCTCTATTACGGGCCTCGTCTCATCTGTCCATGCTGGCATAGTTCTATACTTTATGCTCTCGGAAAGTATGCCGTATAGCATCACGCCCTTTGGGATGTTCATGCCTTTCGCAAGAATTTCATCTGCTTCAACGGGGTTTCTGGCTATGAAATCTTCTACCTCTTGAAACATTTCCATAAGTCTTCGAGGTGCGTCTGGGTTCTTTTTGACGAAGTCTTCGGAAAGAGCTGTGACGAGATACACTGCGAAGGGTTGTCCAGTCAGCGATGTCCAGAGGTCGTTGAGGTTGACGGCAACCCTGACCCGCGGGTTCTCCGCCTTAGCCAGTGCTATATGTGGTTCAACCAATACCGCCGCGTCCACTTCCCCGGATAGAAGTCTTCCTCTGGCGACAGGGTATGCTGACGGGACTATAGTTACATCTCTTTCAACGTCTATTCCAACAGATGCACCGTAGGACTTTAGAATCATGAACTCGGCCGCGCCAACGTCGACGGCCAGCTTCTTACCTACCAAGTCTCTGAAACTGTTTATATTCGGATCCGTGGTCACGATGTAGACAGCCGAAAGCGGCACTAGAGTGTTTGTTATCACAAGCTTACTGCCTTCGAGATACATTCTCTGAAAGACGATAGGCCCTCCTCCGGGAATGCCGTCCGCTTCGCCTGTGTTAATTGTTGCATAGAAGCCTGGGATGGTTGGCTGTGGAACCCATGTAACGTCGAGACCGTGTTTGAGGTCGAACCTTTTCTCCTGAATGATTAGTTGTAGAAACAGCATGTAGCTGGGAAAAGCTATGCTTGCGAGCCTGATTTTTATCGGTGTTGGAGGTGCGGGTGTTGCCGTGATAGTGGTAACGGAGACAACGGTTGATACACTGACGGTTGAAACAGTCTGGGTGACTGTGCGAGTTTCGGCTGCAAGTGTGGCTGTTCTGGTTATAGTCGTCGTTGGGGACTCTCTTGTCCAGCCTGTTGCTGCAAGTGCTCCCATTATCACAATGACCGCAACCAAAATCGCTGTTGTCTTTGTCAATGCAAGATTTTTCTTCACGTAGAGCTGGAGGGGTTGATTATTATTTATGGTTTTAGGAGTTACGGTGCTGCGGCAATTTTTCACGTGGGATAGGGATATATGTTTGGTTGTTGTGTGGTGGATGTGTCTGTTTCACCGCTGACTGTTGTGCGGAGACATGAGAGGTTTCGAAGGCGCTGTATAAACTTGGTTGCTAGCGAGAACATTCTCAGCCCTGCTGTTAGAATGGCTCTCGGGTCCGATATGGGTTCCCGCTATTCGCTGAGGCCGGAGTTCTACGGCGGCACAAGACATATTCAGGAGGTTTGGAGAATGGCTGAGGAGCTCGGTCGACAGGTTTTCGGAGCGGAGTTCTGCAGCGTGGCCCCTCTCTCCGGTCATGTGGCTTTGATGATGGCTCTCTACGCATCTGTGCCTCGTGGAGGTAAAATAGCATGTGTTGACCCCGGGTTCGCGGGCTACCCGGGCCTGGATGTGGACAAGATTCCACAGGTTCTGGGATATTCTGTTATCAAATTGCCGGAGAAGGAGATGTGCATCGATGTTAAAGAAGCCGTTGAAATGGTCTCTAGGGAGAAGCCTCATGCCGTGGTATTGGGTGCGAGCCTGATTCTATACCCCATGCCTGTCCAGGAGCTGGCTGAAATGGTTCATGGCTACGGAGGTGTTGTGGTCTACGATGCTTCACATGTCCTCGGACTTGTCGCGGGCGGAGTTTTCCAGCAGCCTCTAAAAGAAGGCGCAGACATAATGCTCGGCTCAACACATAAGAGCTTCTTCGGCCCACAAGGCGGCATAATACTCACAAACGACACCCGACTCGCCGAGAAAATAGAGGAAAACACTTTCCATAAATTCGTAGACAACATCCACTTCAACAGAGTGGCCGCGCTCGCCGTCGCCCTAGACGAGATGCGTAGATACGGAAGAAGATACGCTGCACGGGTTGTGGAGAACGCGAAGACGTTGGCCGAGTCTCTGGAAAAAGCGGGGCTGAAGCCCTTCAGGAACAGGCTCGGCTACACGTTCAGCCACCAAGTCTATCTACCCTATCAGGTTGAAGAGGCAGCCCATGTATGCAACATTCTTGAGAAGAACCACATCATCGCAGACATAGGTGTCAGGTTTGGAACATGCGAGGTGACGAGGAGAGGCATGGGTTCGAAGCAGATGGGCCAGATAGCAAAGCTAATAGCCCTGGCCCTTGATGGCGCCGATGTGAAAAAGGATGCTGTAACGCTCGCTAACCGGTTTAAATCCATCAAATACACCTAAACATGGACGAGAATGAAAGCAAGGGCGGTCGCTCATCCGATGGAGGGGCTGGTCAAGTACCATGGGTTGAAGGACTGGAGGCTGAGAATACCATATCACGACAGCATATCTGTCAACCTCAAAGCCTTCAACACCGTCACGGAAGTTGAGTTCGGCGACTTCGAGGACTCGGCGATGGTTGACGGAGTAGCTCTTGAGGGGCGGGAGCTGGAGAGAGTCAAGACGGTCATCGACTATGTCAGAAAACTCGCAGGCATAGAAGCTGGGTTTAGGATGATTTCCCGCAACTCGATGCCTAAAGGAAGTGTGAAAGGCCTAGGGTTTAGCTCATCGGCTGGAGCGGCTCTCGCGGCCGCTGCATACAAAGCCGCTGGGCTTGACAAAATGTTTGGATGGGATTATAGGCTTGTTTCGCGGATTGCGAGGAGGCTGGCGGGCTCAGCGTGCAGAAGCGTGGTTGGCTGGTATGCGAGATGGTATACCGGATTCTCCGACGAGACCTCCTACGCCGTCTCCTTTGCAGATGATAAAGACCTTGACATCAGGATAGTTGTTGTGCCCCTAAGCCTTGGTTTCAGGACAGAGGATGCACACCGTGAAGCTGAGCTATCAGCATTTTTTGAAGCAAGGGTTAAAGCTGCTCAGAAAAGATGCGACATGCTTGAGCAGGTGATTAAAGACGGTGATTTTACGGGTTTTGGTCAACTTGTTGAGCTTGACGCGCTCGAGCTTCACGGCGTCACCTCTACAGGACCCTCGAGAATGATTCTGGCAACCAGAGACAGCATGCACATCGTCGAGCTCGTACATGACATGAGGAGAGAAGGTGTCGAATGCTATTTCTCCATGCAGACAGGACCGACGGTCTTCATCAACTGCCTACCCGAAGACTCTGAATACATAGCCACAAGGGTAACGGACGCAGGATACCGATGTATTGTCTCCGAGATAGGTGGCCCAGTCAACACAGAGTAGAAATTATATTGGACCATTATTGCGTTTAACAAGGTGGAAAGATGGTTGAAATTTCCGAGGAGGATATACCGTTTTTCGCAGAGGTGACAGCTGGCGGAAGAATAACCATCCCGGAGGAGATTAGGAAAATTTTTGAAATCAAGGATGGTGACTCGCTTCTCTGCAGAATACGTATAGTTAAGCGGAAAAGTCAGGGAGCTGAGCAGAAAACTTAGAGACGTAAACCGAAGGCAGCGGCGAACCTTTCAAACCTCTTATATTCCATGAGGAACTCCAGCCCCTTCTCTGTCAATACATACATTGTTTCGGAGTTTTCAACACGGTTCACCAACTTTTTCTCCACAAGCATGTCCAGATACTTGACAAGCCTGTCATAGGATAGGTTTGCGTCCACGAGAATCTTGGTGGGCTTGGCATGGCCCTGCTGGTTGATTGACTCGAGGATGTCTGCGATAATCTTTGTCTTAGACCTATAGTCTTTGACCATCCAAAAGCACCGAGAGAACAGCGGTCAAAAACAGTATGAGCGACAGAAGCTGGGTGAACTGGGCCAAAAAGTAAATGGTGATGGATAGCGGGAGCAGAAGGAAGAGGAGGTGGCTGAGGAGAAGCAGAACGAATCCCAGCAACACGTATACAGACCCTCCATACATCCTGTTTTTGCCCAGCTGATACACCACGAAAGCGAGCAAAAGAGCTGAAACAGCTTCAAACAACGGGTTATAGATAATCAGGGGAGCCACTGCGAACAAGCCCTCACCCTCTTTCTTTGACGATGTGTAAGAGCTGTAAAGATAGAGAAAGACTACGTAGCCGCTTATTCTGACAACAGAGTAGACAAGCTCCTGTATCTGCAGCACCACTGTGGGAAAAATTCTGAGCCTCGGAGGAGTTGTCATAGGAAAGTTTAGGGCCCAGCTCGTTAAAGCCACGCGGATGAACATGGCCAGCGACATCAACAGAAACCCGAGGGCAAGAAGTGTGAGGGAGCGGGAGCCTGTTCTACGGGCAGCAGCCAACGCCACCGCAAAAATGGCGAGGCTGATGAAGAAGCTTATCGCTTCAAAAATTATGTCAAGCCTAACGATTATCGATAACATGGGAAAAAATTAAGAGTGTTAGGCGGCTGTCCCCCGTCTAAGCAGGGGCTGTACGGCTGTGGCGTCAACGCCCGTGGTTAGGTCTGTTATCTGCTTAGCGTAGGATACGGTGTAGGTTCCGCCGTTTGGCATCGACGCTGTCACCGTAACCACGACTATCCGGACGTTGTCGCCTATGTTGAGCTTGTCCTCGGCGAAGAGTTTAAAGAATGTGACTGTCTGGCCGTCCACCTGCCATAGCCCAGGAGCAGCGATGCGGGTAACACCGCTGGATGAGCTCACTTCGAGGTACCGCCAATCCGCGTCTGACAACGTGCCCTCCAGAACCGATTCAGAGGTCGTCACCTGTGTCTGGTTCCACCATCCATAGCCTCCTCGAGCACCATCGCCCCATCCGAATCCTCCGCGATGCAACGGCGTCTGCATCAGCGAATAAGCCGCGCCCATCCCTGCGACGACAGCCGCCAGCGAAGCTAACACCAACAACCCAACTACTGCTCTTTTCATCAACAATAGGTTGGGCAGGCGGATATAAAAGGGGGATGTATGAATGGTCTATTATACGAGAAACTCCTTGAATATGTCGTCGAGGGAGACTATCGTTCTTCCATCCGACGTGGATATGGCTTGTTTCGAGGGGTAGTTTGTTCGGTAGTCTTTGATGTTGGCGGAGATTCTCTCTTCATAGCTTGGGACAAACCTGTTCTGGTAGAAGACGCCCACCGGTATTCGGTCACCCCATTCAAACGATTTCGCGATTGCCTGTAGCTTTTTGGCGTTCACTTCCTCAGGCTCGCCTGACTTGACCTCGCCGTCGTAGCCTGTGTCCTCGAGTTTATAGATTCTGGGAAACGGTTTGCCATCAACTATTCTATCCTCGCCTCCGTACCATTCCTTTGTCATAATGTCGTTGTATGTGGGACAAGGCTGGAGCACATCTATGAAAGCGGAGCCCTCATGCTGAACGCCCTTCTTGATTAGCTCCTTGAGATAACGTGTGTCATAGGCGTATCCGCGGGCCACGAAGGTGTAGCCGCTCACCACCGCCAGCGCTATTGGGTTAACAGCGTCGTTGACGTTTGGTTTAGGAAGAGACTTTGTCTTCATGCCACGGGGAAGAGTCGGAGATGCCTGGCCCTTGGTTAGCCCATAGACACCGTTGTCAAACAGCACGTAGGTGAAGTCAACATTTCGACGACCCGTGTTCACGAAGTGTCCAGCCCCTATTCCGAGACCGTCGCCGTCCCCACCCACCGCGAGCACAGTTAGAGACGGGTTAGCGAGCTTGGCGCCCAAGGCGAAAGGCAGGACTCTTCCATGAAGGGTGTGTATACCGTATGCGTTGACGTAGTGAGGTGTCTTACCGGAGCAGCCTATACCCGAGAAAACCGCTACCTTGTGAGGCGGTATCTGGAGGTCCGCTAAAGCCATCTGTATAGCGGAGAGTATGCCGAAGTCTCCGCATCCTGGACACCAGTCATTATGCACGGGCGTCCTGTAAGAAACAATCGACAGCCTTGTTGTCATCTCTATATTCTCACCCCCCGCTCCTCTTAACTATTCTGGGTGTACCCTTTATCACAGCCTCGCGCAGCCCGTCTCTCACCTCGGAGAAGGAGAAGGGCCGTCCGTTATACTTGACTATGAGATGGTCTGTATGAATTCCTGTTCGCGCCTTGATTAGGGTCGCAAGTTGTCCAGTGTAGTTTTGCTCCACTACGATTGTCCGCTTGTATTGGGGTATGAGGTTTTGGAGAAATCTTGTTGGGAATGGGTTTAAGACCTTTATTTGTGCGAAGGCGAAACGCAGCCCCTCTGATGCAAGATATTCTATCGCGTCTATGATTGCGCCTTTTGTGGAGCCCCAGCTTAGCACCAGATATGGGGCGTCATAGTCCCCGTAAAGAATTACACGCTCGCTGTCAGGTATCTCGGCGTCGGCAATTTCAAGCTTCTTCATACGTTTCTCCATCATTTTGTCTCTTGTCGAAGGCTCTTCGGTGATGTGGCCCAGCTCGTCGTGCTCGTCGCCCGTGTTCCAGAAAATCCCGTTCTCCACACCCAATACAGTTCTATAGGATATACCGTCCTCCGTGAACTTGAACCGCTTGTACTCGCCTAGGGAGTTGTCCCAAGAGGTTACAAGCTTCCCTCTGTCTATCACGATTTTGCTCAAATCGAAAACGTCTACTGTCATGGTGCTGTTGGCCAGTGCTTTGTCAAGTATGTGGATAACAGGTGTCTGGTATCTCTCTGCGTAGTTAAACGCCTTAGCCACATCGTAGAATGCTTCCTCAATGTCACCAGACGCGATAACTATCCGCGGAAACTCTCCATGGCCGCCGAAAATTGAGAAGAGGAGCTCACCCTGCTCATGCCTGGTCGGCAGCCCTGTGCTCGGTCCTCCGCGCTGATACAGTGTTATAACAATTGGTATCTCGTTCATCCCCGCGTATCCAACGCCCTCGATCATCAGGTCGAAGCCTGGGCCTGAGGTGGCTGTTGAGGCCCTTGCTCCTGCTAGCGCCGCTCCGGACACCATGTTCACAGCCGATATCTCGTCCTCGGTCTGGACGACAACTATTGACCCGTGGCCGTCTAGTTCCTCCATCTCCTTAACATGTGGATACTCTTCTCGTAGCTTGAAGACCATATGGTCCTCGAGGTATACGCTTTCGTCGCTGGCGGGGGTTATGGGGTAGTAGGTTTGGAAACGGCATCCTGCCGCTATTTTGCCCAGTGCGACAGCTGAAGTCCCCGAGATGAAGAGCTGCTTCTGCTTCGTCTTCGGCTCCACCCGGTATGGGAAGTCGCCCGCGAAATTTTTCATGACATATTCATGAGCTTCCTCTGCTGCTATTAGGTTGGATTTGACGACACTGGCCTTGGCGCGGAAAACTTGGCTGAAAGCCGTCTCGAGATGTGTCAACGGGATGGAGAGAAGGGTCAACGACGCTCCTACGGCAATAGTGTTCGTCATCCTAGCCAAGGCGCTCATCTGCTTCTCACCAGTCTTGTCGCCTACCTTTTTCAGAAGCTCCATGTAGGGAATTGGATACAGTCTCACGCCGTTTCTGCGGGCCACTTCTAGAACGTCTCCCACCGTGTCACCGACACCTTCTTTCGAAAGCCTCATCAGGATGTTTTCTAGAACAGGCTTTTCAAGAGTCGGGATAGATGTTATCTTCTCCCCGACAGCTAACGAGTCGTAGATTATCCCACCGCCTTCAACAACTTCCCAAGCATGTCTAACAACAGTCTCAGAGTCGAAGGTGGCGAGCAGATGCACCTCATCCATGGTTGAGTGAACCCTCCCATCCGATATCACCACTGAGAAATAGCTATGCTCACCCTTTATGTTGGAATAATATTCCCTCTTTCCAAAAACATACAGCCCATATGATGCAGCAGCCCTGGAGAACACGTTAGCGGAGGAGTCGACTCCTGTACCCTGTGCTCCCCCTATCATCCAAGATATTTTTGTGGAGACCATTGCCTCGACGGATTTTTTCCCTTGTCTTATTTAACTCTGTAGCCTCTACTTATTCGATTTTTATTTTTTCGCCACGGGGTTTGGACGTCTGTTTCTTGGGTAGAGTGACCTCGAGGACTCCGTTGTTGTAGGTGGCTTTTACACCCGTTGTCGACACCTCTACCGGCAGTTCAACCTCCTTGTAATATTTTCTCTGCTCTGTGTCAACTTTGATTGTAAGCATTTTCTCATCGACTGTAAGGTCTATATCCTCCTTTCGGACGCCCGGTATCTCGGCAACAACTTTGACGTTCTGGTCTTCATCATACACGTCTACCAGCGGTTCTCTCTCAGGCCTCACCTCCACTCCCCGTGGAAGAGCTCCGGGCACCACGTTGCCGAATTGGCGGATGACAGGTTTACCGTCGGGGCCTATTGTTATCGAGTATCCATATATGAATGGCCCGTATTGTCTTCTTATGCCCTCGGGTGTTCTAGTTTCCTTCACGAGTTCTTTGGGGACAAACTCCATCATGCGGCGCATCTCCTCCATTATCTCCCGCTGCATCTCCTCAAACATTCGGTCAAATTCCTCGAAAAAGCTAAACCTTCTCCGCCTCCTTCCAAACCATGTGTCAATGGACATGCCGATAGATATTTTATGAATCCCTGTATAAAAGCATTCCAAAGTAGGTGAGCATATCGTGATAGAGCTTGTGGCACAGTCTGCCGCTGTTGCCTTTATCGCTGCATGGTTGATGATACATCTTATTCGTGAAAAATCGTTTAAGGCAACAGCTATGCTGCCGCGGATTGATGGCAAACTTGGGGAAAAGGTATCCATCATTCTACCTGTCAGAAATGAGCTGTCCTACATTCATGATTCGATTCGGACGTTGCTGGGCCTGGATTATGTTGAGAAGGAGGTTATTGTGGTTGATGATAATTCCACGGATGGTACGTGGGAGGCTGTTGAGAAAATGGTTGTGAAGGGCTTGGATGCTGTGCGGGTGGTGGGTGATGAGGAGGGGTGGATGGGGAAATGCCGCGCCTGCCACATAGGGTATCTGCATTCTCGAGGTGAGTGGCTTCTTTTCACCGACGCCGACACGGATTTCGCTTCAACGGTTCTGGGAGACGCTGTAAAAACCGCGGAAGCATTGGGACTCGATTTCCTCAGCCTCTACCCAAGGTTCAGGTTCAGAAGCTTTCTACACAGGGCCGCTATGCCAGTTCTCTTGACAGGGTTCTATCTTTTCGGCAAGCCTCATCTTGTTCAGAGCGGCAGGTCGGCTTTCGCTTTCGGTAGCTTCATGTTGTTTAGGAGAGAGGCTTATGAGAAAATCGGTGGACATGCTGCTGTGCGTGATGCTCTGCTAGAGGACAGGGCCCTGGCTCTAGTTGCCCGTAGCCATGGTCTAAGGATGGGTCTCTTCAGAGCGTTGGATAGAGTGACCGCTTCATGGAATGACGACTCTCGCTCCCTCTGGAACGGTATGCTGAGAATATTCACACCGCTCGGCATCATTAACCCCGTAAAGACTCTGTCTATCTTCATCACACTTACCGCAATATGTCTATTGATTCCCGTTTTGAACATCCTCGCTGGCTCCTATCTACTTCTCACGTTGGGATATGTTGTGGCGGGGGCTGTCGTGGGGTGGGAGGCTCGCCGCCACTCGGCAAGTTTTCTCAACGGTTTGCTGTGGCCGATTGGGGTAGCGGCTATCCTCGCCGCGGCTGGCACAGCTTTTTTGAAGGCTTGGCTCAACCCCACCATACGCTGGAGAAACCGTGTCTACACAGTAGCCAGAGGCGAGCTGCATGAAAGAATCGTCTTCACTTCCTCAAGTAGATGATGCTTTCCCTGGACTCGCCTATTTTCCTCACACGATCAACGGCTGCCACACGCTTGTTAACGGCGACAATTCTCTCCACAATTAGGCCGCATCGCTCAGCTATCTCCGCCACCGCGACATCCACCTGTATGACTTTGTCGGGGAAAACACCGCCCCCTACCACCATAACCGCGGCCCCGCCGGGCTTTAACACCCTGTAAACTTCGCCGCATACCTTCTCCATGTCCTCAAAATACAGCTTGGCCACGAGAGGAGCGTCCTCATCCAACATCGACAACTCTACATCGTCAGGCCTCATAGACAGATAAGACCTAATACCAGTATGGCTGATGTGTGGGAAAAAGATTTCATACTCGGGCCAGTAGCAGCGTGTGTACTCAATCTTGTTCAGGTAGGGAGGTGATGTTATCACAGCATCGACAGACTCAGTCTCGACGCTTTCCATTCTACGGGCGTCTCCCACCATGGCTTTAACAGACGCATCTGTCAAAGGAAGCTTTTCAACATCATCAATCATTCTGTTGACCATTATTCTGTAGGCTTTCCTGAGAGAAGGTATGCGTGGCTTGGTTTTGACAATTTTTATCACAGCTCCGTCGCGCATCATGTAGGATGATTTCTCGGCGGCGACCATCAATGCGAGTGTGAAAAAATCTCTCACCTCCTCATCAGATATTTTGGAGATGAGGCCCTTGAAGAAAAACAGGTCTTCCAACACGGGTTTGGGGTAGAGGTTTCGGAGAAACCCCGACACCTTTACCTCCGGCTTCTCAAACTTTACGGAAAAAATTTCATCTCTAACCCGCCGGAGTTCATCAACATCGTAGTCCCGGAGCTTGACCTCCGAGATAAAAACAAACAAGGGGGAGACATCAAAGCCGACTGAGTTTATTCCAAGCTCTCGACATGTCAGCAGGGTTGTGCCAACGCCGAGAAACGGGTCAAGAACCAAGCTTCCCCTTGACAACCTCAGCTGATTGGCTACGAGTTTGACGAACTGTGAAGAGAAGCCTTCTTTAAAGAAAAAACCATCTGTGACGGGGTAGTCGCAGATTTGGCTTAAAGGTCACAAGTTCTCCGAGGTCATATCTCTCCTCGATGAGGTAATGACTCATCTCCTCACCTTCTCAATCAATGCTTTTACGAAAACATGCAGGTCGCCGGGTCCCCTTGATGTTATGAGGTTTCTGTCGACAACCACGGGCGCGTCCTGGTAAACTCCTCCAGCGTTCTCCACATCATCCTTGATGGCTGAGGCTGAAGTTAGCTTGAATCCTTTGAGGATCTTCGCCGAAATGAGTAGCTGTGGGCCGTGACATATAGCGGCGACCGGTTTCCCCGTCTCGAAAAAACGTTTAACAAATTGCACAACCCGCTGGTCTCTTCTAAGCCTATCTGGAGCCCAGCCGCCAGGTATGATGAGGCAGCTGTACTCCTCAGGCTTGGCCTCCTCAACTGATTTATCAGCTGTTATCTCGATGCCGTGCTTACCGCTGTATGTTTTCCTCACGGGCCCCACAATCTCTACTGCATAGTTCTCCTCCCTCAAACGTATCAAGGGATAAAACAGCTCCAAGTCCTCGAACTCGGGACCAACCAAAATAGCGGCCTTCATCTCAACCATGAAAGTTCCTACCCCTCGTATTATGGTTGAAGTTACATGCTTATAT
>VAPR01000493.1_pt1 | contig 25678 bp, 27 predicted proteins | sample 3380701 | NCBI WGS metagenome assembly VAPR01 (sample SAMN11536904, study PRJNA540576) | hot springs metagenome | isolation source: hot spring wet sediment | place: Spain: Lobios | collected 2014-01 | reverse complement strand
TAACAGAGATTACCACCTTGCTATTAAGTTCGTTGATGAGTAGGATGAGGTTGTTGAATGGTGAAAAGAGTTCATGCTTATTACTGTCAAGGGCAATTATCTTGAACCTTGGATCCAGCTCCTTGTAATATACCCTTACTGTTACATAACCCTGATCTTCTGGAATGATATGGCTATAACCATCTATCATCATCGATCCAAATGGGTTTACCTTAAGATCATAATACCTCCCATCATACTCTATTATGCATGATATATAGCCATCCTTATCCATCACCTTGTAGAGCATCTCTATATGTGGTTTATTTGCTATAATGGCCTTTCCCTTGATCATGGTAGTTACAAGTTCATACGCCTCAGCCCCGGATATAGTAACACTACTATACTCATTGTACATACCTGTAGCATCTGCCCAATATCTAACATACATGATCTCATCTCTCAACGCCTTGGATATATTCATGAACTCATGCCCTACACTAAGAAGGCATGGTTCCCTACCATCCACTCTCTCAAGTAATGCTACACTAGCAGAGGCATCAACCTTGTATAGGTCTGTAAGAGTCATCTCACCACTCTTGTAAGTTATAATGATAAAGATGAGCACTGATGCAAGTATTATAGTAACAATGATCGTAGGATACACCATCGTTCCCATAGTTATTGGATATTGAGCCTTTATATAATAAATATCCCTATGCTAGAAAGTTAGAGGATGAGTAAAGGGACTATCCAAGGTTATGCAACAAGAGAAGGTACTGAGAGGTTCAGGTTAAGGCATGAAGGTAATACTACAGTTATAGGGCACTTCAAGAGGTTCAATGAGTATGCATTGAGTAGTATAGGGATTGGTACATATCTAGGCAAGGCTGATCAGGCAACTGATGCCCTTGTAGTGGATGCTGTGAAGAGATCTATTGCAAGTGGGGCAGTAAATGTTGTAGATACTGCAATAAACTATAGGTTCCAGAAGTCTGAGAGGGCAGTAGGGAGAGCCTTGAAGGAGCTTATAGAAGAAGGTATATGCAAGAGGGATGAGGTATTCATAAGCACAAAGAATGGCTATCTGACGCATGATGCTGATCTCAGCATGGACTTCTGGGAGTACATACATACAAATCTAATAAAGACTGGGGTTATAAGTGCTGATGATATATCATCTGGCTACAACTGCATCAAAGTATCATATCTTGAGGATCAGTTGAAGAGGAGCCTAAAGAATCTAGGGTTGGAGTGCATAGATCTGATCTACCTTCATAATGCTGCTGAGGAGCAACTGCCAGATGTTGGTAGGGATAGGTTTATGCAGATGCTAAAAGAAGCGTTTGAGTTCTACGAGGCAAGGAGGAGGGAAGGGCTCATCAGGTACTATGGGATGGCTACATGGGACTGCTTAAGGGTTGAGCCAGACAATCCTCTGTACATGAATATTAAGGATATAATTGATATTGCAGAGAATGTTGCTAGCAAAGATCATGGGTTCAAGTTCATACAGCTACCATTCAATATGGCAATGCATGAGGCAGCAACACTCAAGAACCAAGTTATAGATGGCAAGGTCTATACAGTTATGGAGGCTGCTACGCTGCTTGGCATAAACATATTCACAAGTGTGCCATTACTTCAGGGTAGGTTACTGCATAGGGATGTTATGAGTCTGGTAAAGGCAGAGACACCAGCACTTGCATGCTTACAGTTTGCAAGATCATCAAAAGCAATACCCTTGATAGGGCAGAAGAAAAGAGAGCATGTTGAGGAAAATCTAAGGATAGCAAAGATACCACCATTAGGCAATGATGAGTTCTCAAGCATAATAGCCTCTTTAACTGTTAGAGCAGCCTGAAATCTTCTTTTATTGTATTAAGCACAACATGTGTATTAGTTCTCTCAACGTATGGGAGGCTTAGAACATGCTTTGTGAAGTTACTCAACTCATCTATACTCTTGAACTTTGCAACTATTATGGCATCTGTTGTGCCTGTGGTATCGTAGACAGCACATACGTTTGGGATCTTTGCTATCTCCCTCTCCATCTCAAGCAATCTACCTTTAGACATTGTAACCTCCATGACTATTGTTATAGTATAGCCAAGTAACCTATGCTCCAGCATTGCTGAGTAACCCTTTATTATCCCTGCTCTCTCCATATCCTTAATATGCTTGAGTACTGTGCCAGTTGATACTTGCAAGGTATCTGCCAACTGTCTGTAGGATCTCCTTGCATCCCTGAGCAGTTCAGCAAGTAAGCGTTTATCGAACTCTTCAAGTTCCATAGTAATATTTAACCATACATGCACTAAACCTTTGCTGATGCTACTGATTTGTCATGCACATTTGAATGAATCTGGTCATTTGGAAGTGTTTCTATATCGCTATAGATAAATTATTAAGATAACTATCCATGTATACCTACAGAATACTATCTAAATTCAAATTATCGTTCAGTGCTGGATTATTGATAATAACAAATGAAATAGTATCTTGATGTGTATACAACTTATGCAACAAAGCAATGGATAGCATTAATAATAGCATTCTCAATAGCAGGTTAAGGTCATTACATAGGTACTGCTGGCAAGATCCTTGGAGTGCTGGTGGAGTTCTAGCCTTGATGCCCATGCTTAGAAAATAGAAATAAGAGTGCTTCATGTAAATCTGCTAGATGAGGGTATGTGTTACAGGAGCATCAGGCTTCATAGGTAGAGAGGTTGTTAAGCAACTTCACATGAAAGGCTATGATACAATAGCATTGGTAAGGGATAGGAGCAAGGCATCATATCTAGATAGATATGCAGATATCCATACTATAGATCTTGTAGATGCTGATGTTAGTGTATTGAATGATATAGTAAGCAACTCCCATGCTGTGATCCATCTAGCAGCAAAGGTTAGGTTCCATCCATACAATACCTTAAGAGCGATAATGGTTGATAGCACTGAGAGCATAGCAAGGATATGCAAAGAGTATGGTGTAAGGTTTGTTTATGTAAGCAGCATAGCAGCGTATGGTAATGGTCATGGGATGATCATGGATGAGGAGAGTATATGCAATCCTGATACTGGTTATGGAAGAGCAAAGTTGGAGGCTGAGGGAATAGTGATGAGTATGGTAAAGCAAGGGCTTGATGCAATAGTGCTTAGACCTGGGTATGTATATGGCTATAGCAATGGTCATGGCGATCCTATATCAAGGATGCTAAGCACTGGCAGGGTATTCTGGATAGGTGATGCTACAAACTACACTGGCGTTGTACATGTACATGACTGTGCAAGGACATTAGTTGAATGCCTCTCATACAAGGGTAGTAATAGGGTATTCAATGTTGTTGATGATGAGCCTGTAAGATGGCTTGATTACCTAAACTATGCATGTTCTCTTCTAGGCATAGGAAGGCCAGTACTGCTCCCTTATGCTCCTCTCAACGCTCTATCACACCTCATAGGTAGTATTGCAAAGGTGCTCAACAAGGCTAGCGATATAAGCCCAGATCTCATGAGAGCAATACGGTACTCAGCAAGATACAGCAATATAAACTTGAAGCAGTGCATGAACTTCAGGTTTGTATACCCAACATACAGGGATGGTTTAAGGCAGGTTGCAGATGAGATTAATAAGGATACAAAGTATTAACATTAACATTAGAATGGGAATATTATAACTTAAAGTTTTTACGTTCTATCTGCTTGATATAGCATATGCTGGATATGCGGGTGCATATGTATACTATGCTCATCGTACTGCTCATAACCTCCATAAGCATACATGCAAATAAGATAGCCTTGGCAAGTAACACACAATCATCACATAGTATAAACCTTAACAGTGAGGATAGCAGGAATCATGATGGTTCTATACCATTACTTACATTCGATAGATCTGAGTATACACCATTCAATACCGTTGGTATAATACTTCAGGATAGATCTAGGGATGTTAACCCTAATGCAGTTGATACTGTTAGCGTGACTGTTAAGGGTAGGAGTTCAAGCATCGTTGTTAACCTAATTGAGACATCTAAGAGTAGCGGGGTGTTCATTGGAAGTATAAGGCTGAGTCCAAACCTATTGATATACAATGGTGATCTGGAGGTTAGACGTGATGATTGGATAGTTGCCTTGTACAATACTACTATAGCAACATCAGCAAGGATAGTCTACTATGAGGCAAAACTAACATTCGATAGACAGTACTATTACTCCACAGACAAGGCAGAGATAAGGCTTGAGGAGCCTGAAGCTAACAGAGACCCATATGTAAGGGATAGGGTAACTGTATTCCTTTGGTCTGATACATATACCTCAGGGGTAAGAATAACGCTTGTTGAGACAGATGTAAATACTGGGATATTCACTGCCATGGTTAATCTAGTCTCAAGCAAAGGTGAGGAGCAGCAGAATCAACAACAGCAGCAGCAACAACAGCAATCCATAAGGGTTACTGATAACGATAGGATAGTTGCAAGGTATCTGGATGATACACTCCCCTATCCTGTAAGGCTTGCAGCAGATGGTGTACTAACAGTTGAGATGAGGTATGTAACTGCAGAGGCTGTATTTGGTACTGGTATAGCAGCAAGGGATAGGATGCTGGTATCAAAGCCAGAGGTAATAACACAGTTTGGTGAGCAGATAAGAGTGTTATCATTTGGTAGCAAGTTGGCAGTTAAGGTTGAGTTGCTGAACAAGCAGCCGATAGCGCAGGAGTTTGTATGTATAGCACAGGTTAAGTACTCAGATGGCACTGTAGCATCTATGAGTATGATAGCATCTGAGTTGGAGAGCAGTACGCGTGCTATAGTAACGCTACCATGGACCCCTGACAGGCAGGATACATACAGGATAGAGGTCTTTGTGTTAGACAACATAAGCAAGCCAATGGCACTTGCCCCAATTCAGAGCATAGAGGTTGATGTTGTATGAGCAGATATAGATTAAGATGATCGCATATCCTTCTTCTTCCCATTATTATATCTCTTATTAAATTACCAAGCATCCTTCTCATGATATAATTGATGTTCATATCCATGCTAAAGTATAAAATTAATAGCGTCTATGCTATAGAATAGTGATGAGATATAAGGTCATAGTAGGCATAGTTGGATCAGCACTTCTTATAATATCTGTATTACTACTACTATCATTATCTACAAATAGTAAGGATGATCATGCATCTACTGTAGCAACAAGGCTAAGGATAGGTTTACAGGCAAATCTAACACATGCTCCAGCACTTATAGCGAAGAGTAGTGATGCGTTCAGCAAGGAGTTAGGCATGGATGTAGAGTATAGGATGTTCAAGGCAGGTCCAGATACCATGTTTGCACTACTCACAGGGCAGGTTGATGTTGCATATACTGGCCCAATACCTGCCATTCAAGCATACCTTGCAAGTAATGGTTCTGTTAGGGTAATAGCAGGAGCAACATCTGGGGGTGCAAAGTTCATAACCCGTGAGGGTATAGATACACTTGAAGATCTCAGAGGTAAGAGGTTTGGAACACCACAGTATGGTAATACACAAGATATAGCCTTGAGATCATACCTACTAGAGCATGGGCTTAGGTTAAAGGATGATGGTGGTGATATAACTATAATAAATGCAAAAAACCCCGAACTCCTACTCCTATTCAAGAAGGGCGAGATAGATGGACTATGGGTACCAGAGCCTTGGGCTAGTATAGCGGTAAACGAAGGAGGGAAGATCTTCCTCGATGAGAGGAGTATATGGCCAGATGGTAGGTTCGCAACTACAGTGCTTGTTGCTAGATCAGATCTGATAGATAGGAGCCCAGACCTTGTTCATAAAGTGCTTAATGCTCATATAAACATCATAAGATGGATAAACGAGCATAGGGATGAGGCAATGAATATTACTAGCAAGGAGATAAGGAGCATGACAGGAAAATCATTACCAGAGGATGTTGTAAAGAACGCATTCTCATCCCTAGAGTTCACATACGATCCAATGCAGGGATCAATAGAAGGTTACATAAGGAAGGGGAAGATGGTTGGGTTATTCCATTCAGACGCTACCTTTGATAGACTGTTCTACTACGATGGTTTGAATAGTATACTGGAGGAGGATAAAAGTACATTAAACTCATTCATGCTAGTTAAATAACAATATTCAAATTATACTTAATATAAAGATGGTAATCGAGAAGAGGTAAGAGTACCTTGGCCAAGTTAGAGGTAAGGAATGTCAGCAAAGTGTATAACCACTCAAATGGCATAGTTAAGACTATAGATGGTGTTAGCATAAGCGTTGAGGATGGTGAGTTTGTATGTTTAGTTGGCCCTTCAGGATGTGGCAAGAGTACACTGTTAAACATAATTGCAGGGCTTGAGAGCCCATCTGATGGAGAGATACTTCTAGATGGGAGATGTGTAAGTGATACTGGCCCAGATAGGATAATGATATTTCAGGAAGGAGCATTATTCCCATGGCTTACCATAATAGAGAATGTGGAGTTTGGGCTTAAGATGGCTGGGGTAGAGAAGGCAAGGAGGAGGGAACTTGCAATGCACTATCTTCAGTTGATGCAGTTGGATAAGTTTGCAGACTATTACGTGCACCAACTCTCTGGAGGTATGAAGCAGAGGGTAGCAATAGCAAGATCCCTTGTTATGGACCCTGAGGTTCTGCTCATGGATGAGCCATTCGCTGCCCTAGATGCCCAGACTAGGGATCTTCTGCTTGTTGAACTCCAACTGCTATGGCAGAAGACAAAGAAGACAATACTATTCGTTACACATAACATAGCAGAGTCTGTATGCCTTGCTGATAGAGTTATAGTATTAACTCATAGACCTGCTAGGGTTAAGAAGGAGGTTAGGATAGATTACAGGAGGCCAAGGCTTATAGAGGATGCTAACTTGAGCAGGTATGCTAGCGAGGTTATAGAGGCTCTTAAAGGAGAGGTTATAGCAGCCATGAAGGAGGAGTACAAGAGTGTAGATGGTATAGTAGATAAGTAGATAAGGTTAAATGGAATCCCCTTCCCTACTGTTATTATGTCTAGCAAGTATACATCATACTACCCATCTCTTACCCTTCCCATGCTACATCCTACACATACAAATCTTAACCCATCGATCTGCATGCAATGTAGGGGTAGCAAGTACCTCTGTGGTCTAGCGTACTGCCCAATAATTGTAGCAAGTGTAAAGACCATGCTTGAAAGGATAAATGTAGATAAGAGCATTGATGGTTATACACCACCATCCATATTCGTTGGTAGGTTAGGGTATCCAAAGGTCAGCATAGGACCAATGATGCCAGTTGTAGAGCATTATATTGATAGTGTAGGTATAGGTATCTACGATTGCCCAGAGCACTGGCATAACATTGCTCTTGATGATGTGCTTAGGTTCAGGCTAGCAATGGTTAGAGGCAAGGTTAAGGCTCATGTTGATGATGCCTCGCCAGCAAGATGCAATGGAATATCATCCATAGTACAGGAACTAGCAATGGCTAAGGTACCAATAGATGCTGAGATGCATCTCAAGCATAGACCTTCAGGGCTGAACCTGAGTGAGTACCTTCCTCCATCTGGACCATCTGCAGAGATGGAGAGGCTCAGGGTAGGGAGCATAAGGGTTGATGAAAGGATAGAGCATGCATACTACGATGATCTCAGCGCAAGTGAAGCAATACTACAACTCTACAGCAAGGGTGTTAGAATCTCAAGCATAATAAGAGCCTTGAGTGCTGGATGCCTAGGCTACAGGGGTAGGAGGAGGTTCGTGCCTACTAGATGGAGTATAACTGCTGTTGATGATACCATCTCCAAGGCACTGATAGAGCAGATCAGGTATGAGCCTAGCATAGATGAGTACATGGTATACTTTAGAGATGTTAGCATGAACAGGTTCGTATGCATACTTTTACCAGGTACATGGGAGTTCGAATGGATAGAGGCATGGTTCCCAAACACTACATGGAACGTTTATGGGAGTAGGTATGAGATGATAGGTGATCATGAGGGCTATATAGGGAGGAAGGGTTATGCTAGGGTTGGAGGATGCTACTACTCTGCCAGGCTTGCAGTTGCTGAGCATCTAGCATCTATTAGGAGGCAGGCTAGGGTCATCATGCTTAGAGAGATATACCCAGGGTTCAACATACCAGTTGGTGTATGGTTCGTTAGAGAGAATGTTAGGGCAATGCTCAAGGGCAATGTAGCAAGGTTCACAAGCATGGATGATGCTATTAAATATGCTATGAGCATGCTTAAGATACCATTAGAAGAATGGGCTAGGGAGAGCAGTATGCTGAGAGGGGCTCAGATGAGGCTATCTGATTATATGCAATGATAAGGTATGCTTATAGCATCATCAACTATCACTAAACAGATTTAATAGAGAGTAGGCTTATCGTAATCCAAAGGCATGAAGGAGACTCTAGAGGGAAAGGGTTTGGTGAAGGGCTATGTACCAATACTAATACTCCTTGCCTCACCTGTGCTCTACACCCTTGCAATAGCACCAGATACATTCCAGATGGGCTGGAATGAGGGTAGGGGAGGCTTCCTCTTTGCCCTAGCCTTCATTGTTGCAGAGATAGCAGGGTTAAGGTATGATATTGCAAGGAGGAGGCTATACCTAGCATCCATGCTTGCAGTTGCATGCATAGTATACTTTACACTTGTAGAGAATGGGTATAGGCAGATCATAATGGACTCTGCATCAAACTATGGTGTAAGGCTTAAGGATAGCTGGACATGGATGTGGGATTATATAGCATTAGGATTATTCATGGTTTCAGCACTAACCATAATATATGGTAGGAGATGGGTAAGGATAGCCCCTGCAAGCCCAATCTACCTGCTTGGTAGTGCAATAATACTATCCCTTGATGCCTTCTTCCCATACAATACTCTAGGTCCATTGCAGTTCATAGTACCTTATCTACTCCAGTTCGATGCTTGGATAATAAATACTCTAGATGTAGGGAGTGCTACAGCAAGGGGCAACATGCTCTTCCTGAACGGAAGCAAGGGCTCCATGGCACTTCAGGTCTTCTGGCCATCTGCAGGTGTGCATAGCATCATCATATACTCCCTTGTGATGCTTGCATTCCTGCTCAAGATGAACATACAGGCTAGAAGGAAGGGCATGTACTTTGCAATAGGTGTTGCTGGCACAGTCTTTGTTAACACCATGAGGATACTTGCATTATCAATATACGTGCTTACTGTTAGTGCTGATGTCAATGCATTCGAATCCTTCCATTCTGTAGCAGGGGAGATAATGTTCCTACCATGGCTTGCTGGCTACCTAACGCTTATAATGTATGTTGAGAGCAGGAGGGTTAAGAGAATGGGTAAGGATGCTAGTGAGGGAGTAAACAACAGTAATAGTAGTAGGTAGATGGATAGAAGATAACAGTCAATTAGGTAGAATGAATCAATAGCATAAGTTGAATCAGATGTGCATATAACAATGCCATCATCCATACATAGCGAGTATCTGCATGCATCATGATATATCACATAAACCTCTGTAGGGTCTCCTGACCCTTAACACTCATAAGATCAGATACCTTCACACCTAGACGCCTCACAGGCATCCTGCTCTCCTTCAACGCCTCCTCCAGCAGTACCCTTGCATATCTGAGCAGATCATCAATGCTGTTGGAGTAGTGCTTCAGTGTCCTTGCCTTGCTCCTCATGCTCAGATCCTCATAAACCAGTATTATGCCTACTGATCTGAAGAGCAGCCCTTGCTCAACCACACTCTTATGCACATCTATGCTTAAAGCATGTAGATCATCAAGCATATCCTCTATTGCATTAGCATCCCTCTTTAGGGTAGTTATCCTGCTTATCTGCTTTGCCATAGAACTTTCCTTAACCTGCTCCTCATCAATGCCCCTTGATGCATTGTACAGGTATACACCCATCTTCCTTCCAAACTCATTGATGAGTGTATCTATGCTTATCTTTGCAAGATCAGCAACTGTGTATATGCCCATGGAGTTGAGCCTAGCCTCTGTCTTCTTCCCAACCCATAGCAGTTTACCAACACCCATCTGGCTTATGAAGCCCTGCACCTCCTCTGGCCTAACAACTGTAAGTCCATCTGGCTTCCTATAGTCAGATGCCATCTTTGCTATCAACTTGTTCATCCCTATCCCTATGGAGCATGTTAAACCTATGTTAGCCCTTAGCTCATCCTTAAGCCTAGTTGCCAATGCAATGGCAGAGTCAAAGTCCCTACATCTTATGCTAACATCCATATACGCCTCATCTATACTTATCTGCTCAAATGCATCTGCATTTGCTCTAAGTATTGTCATTACCATATCTGATATGCTTGTGTAGTACTGCTCATCAACTGGAAGGAATACAGCATCCTGCCCCCTTAGAAGTCTCTTTGCTTGAACTATAGGCATACCTGCCTTAACACCATATGCCCTAGCCTTGTAGTTGCAAGTGCTCACAGCACCACTATCCCCTCCCCTAGCAGAGTATACGCATACAACAACAGGCTTATCCTTAAGGTCCTTCCTCCTCAACTCCTCGCACTGAGCATAAAAGTAGTCAAGATCAACATGCATTATTATCCTCTTACTACCCTTACCGCTATTATTATTGCTGATGTTACCAATACCCATACATTGAGTATAGCACAACCATCATATACATATTATTAAGGCTGTAGCATAATACAATAGGATGAACTACTGCAGCAAGGATGATGATGTTGTAACTGTAGATAGTGATGGTAAGATAACCATAAGGGTTGAGAGGATGGAGGTTGAGCATATATACCCTTGCATATTCAATGACAGGGTACTGCTATTCATAAAGGATGAGGATGGCATGCTCAACTGCTACGAGGTTGAGGATGAGTATCTTAAGAGCCAGATCATGGATAATCCTTCTCATAATTCCATAGTTAGGATACTTCAGCAGATTATTGACAATGAAAAGGTATAGATTGCATGCATATCAAACTATTTATATAGGTTCAATACCTTAAGAGGGTATGGCTGAGACGCAGAGCATACAAGCACAACGCAAGGCAGCAAACGAGATATTCATAGGCAAGAAGCCATTGATGACGTATGTGACAGCTACCCTAGTTCAGTTGGCAAATGAGCCAACAGTAACCATAAAGGCTAGGGGGCTCAGCATCGCAAGAGCAATAGATGTTGCACAGATAATCGTGAAGAGGATGAACTCTCTAGGCTACAAGATAAGCGATGTTAGGCTTGGATCTGAGCAGATGCAGAGCCAGAACGGTAAGGTAAGGAACGTATCCACTATAGAGATAGATATAAGCAGGAAGTAAGCTAGAGAAGCTGCCTGCTTCTATCCTTTTTTATGTTTATGTTATGGTTCATCTTCCTTACTTCCCTGTCTACCTGCTACTCTCAAGGTAGGTTATTATTATTGATTGAATGAGATACCTTTGCTGATTGTGATGATCCTACGCTTCATATACGTTGTTAAGTATGAGGAGTTAGACTCAAGAGTAAAGGATGATCTGCCATACATTGAGGAGATGGGCAAGTTCTTTGCTTGGTGGTTGAACAAGAACTTTGGGCTCCATTATGATGTTGGTGTTGATGTACTTGCTATAGAGAAGAGCCCATTGAGAAGGCTTAGGTTTGGGTTGAGCGATCTTATAATGCATCATAGGAGCAAAGGTAAGGATAACTATCACATCTACCTAGCATACTTTAGACCCTTGATCTCTGATTGTAGCGCTGGCTACTACACAGACAACTTTGGCTTAGTGCACTGGCTTGATTATTTGGGCTCAGGCTCTGACTCACCTGCCATGGATAGAAAGAGGTTCTTTGCTATAAACAACTGTGCCAAGGTATCTCATATCATCTTGCATGAGGTTGGTAGGAGGAAGGGTATAGCGAAGAGGTACAACGATGCCATACACGATATCTGGACAGAGCATGTATCTGGAGTAAGGGATTACGAGTACTATGATGAGAGGTATAGGAAGGTATCTAAGAAGGATGAGAGAGAGTATGCATTTGCAACCATGAGCATACCAGCACCATCATAATAGATTATGGTAGCAATCATCTAAATCTACTGTTATCCTCCCATTAGGTTGAGGCGTCTCATTATGCATACACTTGTTTAGGTTGGCTATAGCAACCACAAGCAGACAGGTATTCTGTACAGAGCAGAGGAGATTAGCAATACACAAATCTACTTGCAAATTAGGCTGGAGGTTCCTATGGTTGTGTATCATGTACTAGCATCTCAGAGATGCCTTACAGATAAGATAAATCATCCAAGGTGGATAGATAGGTTATGTATATCCAATGATCATATATATAATAACGATGACTACCATCACTACTACTGCTGCTATCACTATCATAACTCATCCATTTACTAATTTAAAATACCATCATTCTATCATTGTACCAATAATTAATTATATACCTAGCCTGTAATAATAGATATGCAGAGGATGGCCTTTGCAGATAAGAATGTTATGACACTGCTCATACTTGCTGCAATAGCAATCTTCTCTCTACCACTTGTACTCCCTCATATAACCCATGAATCAATGATATACCATATCTACCTACACATGATAGCGTTCATGGTATCCATATTCCTAGTTATAGTATCTGTACTAGCATACTACAGGGGAAGGAGTAGAAGGTTGCTCTTCATGATGCTTGCACTCTCTATGCTTACACTTGCAGAGTTTGTGAACTTCATTACGCTAACAGGGAATGTACCAGCGCTCTTGCTCCCAATAATAAATGTAGAGTTGGCACATCTACTCATCCTTGCCATGCTTGTACTCTTCATGACTGGGGTTATTAAGATGGGCTGAGTTGAGGTGTCATGGAATGAGCAATATAAGGAACACGATACTTGAATACATAAGCAAGAACCCTGGGATAAGGTATAGGGAACTACTTAGAATGCTAGGGTTAACAAACGGAGTGTTATCATACCATCTCTACAGGCTAGAATCTGAGCAGATGATAAGGATAGAGAGGGATGGAGGGATGACAAGGTACTATGCAAGTGATGTTAAGCAGGATGAGGCAAACATACTTGGCATGCTTAGGATACCAACCGCAAGGAGGATCATCTCATACATGCTTGAGAACGATGGTTCAGCAACGCTTGATGAGATTGCATTCATGCTTGGCAAGGCACAATCAACCATATTCTGGCATATGAAGAGGCTCATGGAGAAGGGCTTGGTTAATAAGCATGACTCCAAGTACATGCTGAGGAGCAAGCATCTAATAGCAGAGGTACTTGCAAGGTATAATGAGCAGTTGGTTGAGAGGGTTGCAGATAACTATGCTGATATGATGGAGGATCTAAACTTTTAATACTAAGGCTGAGATAGTTTTAGGGTGTCAAGTATCTGGCACATGCATGATGAGAGGATGATAGAGTATGTGCATAGCATACTACCAAAGAGCCCAAGCATACTTGCAAGCATAGAGGATGATGCTAGGCAGAGAGGTATACCAATAGTTGGTCCACTGATAGGTAGACTGCTCTTCCTCCTAATACTTGCAACAAGGGCTAAGAGGGTGCTTGAGATAGGCACTGCTGTAGGCTACTCTACCATATGGCTTGGGCTTGCAGCAAAGAAGGTTAAGGGTAGGGTAACAAGCATAGAGATAGATCATACAAGGGCAGATGAGGCTAGAGCAAACATACATACTGCTAACCTAGATGATACTGTAGAGGTTATAACTGGTGATGCTCTAGATGTTATACCAAGACTCAAGGGGAGGTTCAACCTTATCTTCATAGATGATAGCAAGGATAACTACCCTAGGTACTTTGAGCTATGCTATCCAAGGCTAAGCAAGAATGGGTTGCTAGTAGCAGATAATGCGTTATGGCATGGGGAGGTATTGAAGGATAGCAAGGAGGGCAAAGCAGTAGCAAGGTTCAACTCAATGCTCATCAGTAACATGGATGCCTTGGTGCTCCCTGTACGTGATGGGTTGGCTATAGGTATCAAGGGGTACAGGTAGTAGCAGTCTATCAGGTATTAACAGTCTATAATGCTATATGATGCTATTACTTATGCTACTACTACTGCCATTACTGCCATTGCTGCTGCTAGCCAAGGAGGTTACGTACAACATCCCTCCTCACAAGTTCGAACTTTGCAGAGGTCTCTATCATCCTCATAGCCTTATCAAACGCATCCTCAGTAGGAAGGTCTGCAACCTGCATGTATATGTTCTCAGCCTCCTTCCTCCAGTACTGGTAGAAGTCCTTTGGATCCTTACCTGCACTGGAGATTATGGAGTCGAATAACTCCTTCATCTTGATAAGATGCTCGCTCCTCAACCCCTTTGAGCCTAGCATAAAATAATATCCATCAGACCAGTTTATAAGTTCTCATTAACCAGCGATGATGCTATAAAGCCTATACCTATATACACAAGCATGGCATAGAGTGCTAGGTAAAGCAATCTGTAGAATATCTTTGTACTACCATGTTCAGGCTTGAAGATCTTATCCATGCCTCTTCTTGTCATGTACGCTGTTCCAGCAAGCCATGCATAATCCATCCATATATGGGCTATGAACATAATTAGTATACCTTGCATTGATGCTATATTATATGCATCCATTACAATCTTCATACCAACTGTAAGCCACCATGCTATGAAGAATGGGTTCAAGGCTGAGAATGCAATACCAGCAAGGAATGAGCCGTATGGTGTTGCAGATACCCTTGATATGTAACCATACACCTTCTTCTTACTGCTACTGCTGCTATGCTTACTAGCATCATCTTTAGCAGTGTTTATGAGAGTGTATAACTGCATGGTGGCAAAAGTTATTAGTGCTACACCTCCCACAATACCTATTAGCCATCCAAGCTTATCCATGTACTCTATGCTTAACATGCCTAACGCTATTGCTATGATGAGGGGGAGTTCTACAACTGCATGACCACTAGCACATAGCAACCCTGATACATGTCCATACCTCTTTGCATAGTGCATGTTTACGATGAAGAGTGGTCCTGGGGTTAGCACTCCAGATGATGATACTGCTATAACCATGAGTATGAATGTATGGTCAATCTGCATCATCCTACCCTATCACCTTCAACAACAACGGTAGCAGTAGTAGTATAGTAGTAGTAACAACTGACGGATACATAGATGTATGGGTAACAACTAGTATAAGAGCGTATATGATGGATTCTACAATGAATGAGTATTGAGGAAGGCATGGATGTGCTGATAGATAGATAAAGAAAGAAGGATATAAGGATGGATTAAAGTAAGGAAGAGATGAGGCATGCAGAGGAAGGTACTACTTGATATGGATCCAGGGGTTGATGATGCTATAGCACTCATACTAGCATTGAACAACACGGTTCTTGAGATAGTAGCATTGAGCACTGTATCTGGCAATGTTAGTGCTAGGATGGGAGCAGTAAATGCTATGAAGATATGCAATGCCCTAGGCAAGGATGTAAGGATCATACAAGGTCTGAGCAGGAAGGGTTACAGGAGGTCTAGGCATGCTGTGGATGTGCATGGTAAGGATGGGCTTGGGGATTCTATGTTAGATGTAGGAGGAGGAGGAAGAGGAAGAGCAGTTAGGTTGATCAAGTATGATGACCCAATAAAGGAACTTGCAAGCATACTTGCATCCTACAGTAGGAGGGAGGTTACACTTCTATGCACTGCACCACTAACAAACATCGCAGCATTGCTAGAGTATGATGTGAAGAGATACATAGATAAGGTATTCATCATGGGTGGAGCCTATAACCTTGCTAATGTTGAGGGCAATGTAACAAGGTATGCAGAGTTCAACTTCTACACAGATGCTGTAGCAGCGGATAAGGTTATGGGCTCTGATCTTAGCATAGTTGCCTGTGGGCTTGAGTTAACATCACGCAGGGATTGTGTAGTTGATGATCTAATGCTTGAGAGGATAAACTCCATAGGGAGCAGTGCTTCTACCCTTGCAGCAAGGATACTCAAGAACCCTGTGTCAAAGCACTCATACTTTAACCTCCACGATGTATTTGCTCTTGTAGCACTAGTAGAACCTGAGATCTTCAGAATGAAGAGGGCAAGGGTTAGGGTAGAGACTATTGGGAAGAGGAAGGGTATGTGTATAACAGAGTATAGAGATGATGGGAATGTCAGCATATGCTATGATGTTGACGCAAAGAGGCTAGTAGAGTTCATAATAGATGGTCTTGCTGTTGAACAGTAGCAGTAGTAGTAGAAGTAGTAGAGGTAGCAGTAGTAGTGTAATCATTGTTGCTCTACATAACCTTTATGCCAGTTAAGAACCTCTCAACCCTCTCATCCCTCATGTACCTTAGCAACTCATCATAGTATGGACTTGCCCTTGTCTCCTCCCTAGAGACCTTGATTGCAGCTGCAAGGTTTGCCATGAATAGTGCCTCTAACTCACCATAACCCTTGAGCAGTAATGCTGTGAATGCACCAAGGAAGGCATCTCCAGCACCAACACTGCTTACAGCATACAACCCTATGGAGTTCAAGTCTATGCTTGGTATCTGCACAACCTTATCACCCCAATGGAATAGACAGCCCTTAGAGCCCCTGGTTAGTATCATCCTCTTACTCAACCCTGCAAGTGCCTTGAACCCCTGCATTACATCATCTGTATTAGATAGCAACAAGCATTCAGACTCGTTCATGACAAGGTAGTCTACCTTGCTTATACCATCCCTAAGCATATCAAGACCAAACCTAGTGAGGAGTGCTGGAGCCCATACAATCCTCTTCTTGCCATCCCCTTCTCTAGCATGCTCTATAAGGCTTAAAGCAAACTCCAATGGAGGATCTATAACAACTACTGCACTTGCCTCATCTACTGCCTTTAGCATATTCTCATCCATCATCTCTGGCTTGAGCATATCGTTCACAGCCTTGTAGGTTAGTATCATATTCTCTCCCTTGCCATTAACAAGTATGTATGCTTGTCCTGAAGGGTGGTTAAACCTCTTTATGTATGATGTGTCTACACCCTCATCCTCAAGTATCCTTACCTGCTCCTCTCCTATCCTATCATCCCCTAGCGCACCTATAAGCCCAACACTCTTCTTGCCAAGTATCCTTGCAGATGCAACTGCAGTATTTGCACCCTTGCCCCCTGGCACACTTATAACCTTCCTTGCTTTAACCTCCTCACCAGCATTTGGGAAGTCATCAACGAATACAGTTGTATCCCAGTTTATTGCTCCTGCAACAAGTTCTATAACCATGATCCACCTATTCCATTTAATGCTTCTTGTCTTTATATACAATGCTGTTAATGAGTATATGCATGATCATCTGATGTAAGTTAGTATGAGAAATTACACAATCATTTATTTTATGATTACAACTGATAGTTATGCAGAGTAAGGAGGATAGGGATAAGAGCAAGAGGTTTAGCACTAACAGTGAGCATAACAACAGCAATAATAATAATAATAACAGTAGTAGCAGCAGTAACAGCAGTAGTAATGCTTTACATATGGCAGAGACTGAGTTGAGGCATGTATTTAGAGACTTCCTCAACATGGAGCCAACATCCATGCTCATAAGAGGGCTCCCTGGTACAGGGAAGACCACTCTAGCACTTGAGTTGATGCAACTCATGCATGATAGGTACAAGTGCTTCTACATCTCAACCAGGGTATCTCTTGCAAGGCTACAGCGTTACTTCCCCTGGATCATAGGCTACCTGAAGGATGAGTCAGTACTCTCATACGATAAGATAGAGAAGGACTCTGTAATAGACCTTAGGCTTGGTAGTGCTACGGGTACTGTAGAGTTGGTTATAGATACACTGATCAACAATAAGAGAGCCTTTGTAGTTCTTGATAGTTGGGATGCACTAGCAAAGGAGATCAAGCATGAGGATAGGATGAAGATGGAGAAGACTATGATAACAGTTGCAGATACAAACGATGGCTTCTTGCTATTTGTTAGTGAGGAGCCAGAGATGAACACACTATCATACCTAGTTGATGGGATAGTAACATTGAGCGTTAGAGATTATGATGATGGTGTAAGCATAAGATCAATGCATATAGATAAGATGAGAGGAGTTGCACTCTACTACAACAACTATGCATATACACTGCTAGACTCTAGGTTCATATTGGTTCCTATGCAGAATAACTGTACATACTGTATGTGCAAAGAGTATAAGCATCATGTTGGTGCTGATGATGATAGTGATAATTATGGTGGTAAGAGCAGTAAGTTATTCAATGTATTGGAGGCTAGAGATGGCTTCGTATCAACAGGGAGCAGTGATATGGATTATATGCTCCATGGAGGGCTGAGATATGGTAGCACACTACTCCTAGAGGTTGATCCTGGATTTGATATAACATTCTTGAATGCTATACTAACATGCATGATAATGAACTCCTTGATGAACAATGGTAGAGTCATGCTAGATATGGTAGATGCCTCGTTAAGTAGTATGATGAGCATAATACTTCATTTCTGTACAGATAAGGTTAACAATCTAACGATATTCTCCTCAAGTAAGATAGATGTAACAAGGATGTATAGGCAATGGTTGAATAGCAAGAGTAGGAGTACTAAGATCAATAGCAATATACACAATTCCCTACCCTCTATAGTTAATGTTAATGAGTCGAACTACATGAACCTCATGCTAGAGAAGTATGAGGAGTTTAAGAGGTTAGATTACATAGGGGAGAGGGGTAGTAGAGGTAGTAGTAGTGATGGTAAAGGTGATGCTACTCTTGATGATATTTGTAGTAATGCTATACTCCTAATCCTAGATCACATGCATACTAACAGTAGTAGGATGTACGAGGGTATGCTACTAACCCATACCAAGGATAATGGTGATGTAACGGTTATAGTTGAGAGGATGGGATCAAACAACATACCATATGTTAAGAGCATATCTGATATGCATCTAAGGCTATGGAGCAAGAATGGCGTGCATCTAATGCATGCAGTAAAGCCTAGCCTAGGCACGTATACGTTACTCTTGGATACTGAGAGAGGGTATCCTTCATACTTGCTGTTAAGGATGGTGTAACTACATGATGGAAGATGTTGGGAATACCAAATATGGTATGAGCGTAGAAGACGAAAGAAGAAGGGTAGAGGATGGGAAGGATGATGATGGGTTGGGAAGGGGAGCGAAGGTAAGCACCAATAGAGGTAGGTACATTGGTGATGGTGAAGATGTTGAGAAGAGGATAAATGCTATAGTTATAAAGCATCTTAGCAACGTGCTTGGAGATAATACAGTAAGGGTCATAAACTTCTATCTTGATAGGATGGGTGTTGATATACACAATCTATGCAGCAATCCAAAGAAGGTAGAGGATGGACTCTTCTTACTCTTCAAGGACAGTGCAAGGATGCTCATATCTGAGATAATAAGTATACTGTATTCTGAGTTTAATGTGCGTAGCAATAATGATACAAGACAGCAGTCCTTGGAGGATGCTATAAAGTTGGTTAAGGAGAGTATAGTGAACAGGTAAATAGTTAAGCATCATCATACTCCTCTTCCACCCTCTTATTCTTCTTTCACACATCGTACTCTTTACTACTTGCACTAATCCATCAATTAACTACCATTTACTTCTTCTTTTTCCCTACCCTCCCTCTCCTCTCTTCCCACCATTACTCCACTCCCTTTCCTTCCATGCTCTTAGCATACAGGTATAAAGGAATGGTAGGAGTAGTGTAGCCTCTCCATACACAGTAACTTGCTTTGCATCCTGCTTAACCTTGCCCCATGATATTGCTTCTCTTACTAGAGCACCGCTCAAGCTTCCATCGTACTCAACAGCAGTTGTTATGTACACAGCATAATCAAGTCCTCCCCTGAACTGGTTCCACCATAGAGTATGGTGCTTTGCTATCCCTCCTCCAAGCATCAATGCACCTGTACGCTCTGCCCTAAACGCTACCTCAGCAAGCATATCAGCATCCTTGAAGAGGTTTAGCCTAAAGTCTCTATGCCTCTGAGCAAATAGCCATAACTGGGTACCAACTGCACCATCCATTATCCCAGGTACAAATACAGGTATGCTGTTCCTTGCAGCCCAATACAGGAAGGATGACTCATCAAGCCTCATACCTATTGCCTTGCATATCTCGCTACTTGAGCACTCCCTTGTACCATCAGCATAAACCTCCTCCAGCACTGCTTGAACCTTCCTCTCTATCAATGGACCATAGTTTGCCAATGGGATAAGCAGATTCCCTAGCCTATGTATCTTCTCATCAGCAAGCATTGCATCATCAATGCCAAAGTCCCCAGCATAGTAATCTGCACTACTCCTTGCTATATCATGGTCTAGGGCACCACATGTTGTTATAACAGCATCAAACATCTTCTCCTTAAGCATATCCCTTACAACACCTCTAAGCCCAGTTGCTATTGGTGCACCTACAAACGATATGAACCTGAAGCACTTATCATCCTTAAGCATATCCTCAAGTATCCTTGCTGCTATTGCAAGGTTCCTTGCCATGAACCCTCCAGCATCAAACATCTGTGCGATTATAGAGCATGCATCTGAGCCATCATCTATGCTTAAATCCCTAACCTTCTTCTCAAGCATGCATGGGTTGTTGTAACCACCATATATAAAGGGTTTAGGCTACTCCTGCGATGGGGAGTGAATCAATGCTCTGGTTTGAGGCTAAGGGATGATATGATATACAGATTATTCTAAGCATATGTTCAATGCTAGAAGGTAACTCTGGTAGCATTCCTTGCACAGCAAGCAGTAGAGGATGTATTGATGCATCATTTGCCCTTATGATTAGGCAGGGAAGGAATAAGGGAGAAGCCATACTAATGAACTATATTATATGATGAAGAGTGTATTCTTACTTCAAAGCAGAGTATGCATGCTCAACAGATACTATACAGTTAGATGCCTATGCTGCAAATGCTCTGCTATGGTTCTAGATATGCTGGAGTATGAGAGCTAAAGTTGCTATTATATACTCCATGCTAGAGAATAAGACTAGATACTGTAGATATGCTAGTAGATGTACCAGTAAGTAGGTATATTGGTTGGATAAGGGCTGTATGATTATAGTGATGAGAATGATGAACAAGATAAATAAATAATAGAGAGGGTACTATCACCGTACTTACTTCAACCTAAAGTATGCACGTATGCTAGAGTAGCCATCCTGAAACTCTATGGTTACCTTCCAGCATGTATCCTTTTGGGTTGGTGTCTTCCAGTTGTATATGAACTGTCCTTCAGTCCAGTCATAGCGTAACGATGTCCCTCCAGTTGCTGTCAACTCTATCTCATCTGTTGGTGAGCCATCCAGTGTACTACAGTCTATCTTCTGAGCCTTAAGTTGCTTAACTATACTTGGATCTGTTAATTCTTCCCCACTAATGGTCTTGAATACCTCGAACTTCAATGGCACTGTTGAACCATTCTTAACAACGTTAACTAGAGGAGGATTATCTACTGGTGGCTTGAATCCTACTATGGTCCATGCTTTTATGGTGTAAGTTATGGAAGTAGATTTAGTATTACCTGCATTATCCTTTGCAGTTGCTGTTATTGTATGGGTTCCAACTGATGTTGGGAGTGGTGATGGCGATATGGTACAAGACTCAACACCAGAGAGGTTATCTGTAGCATTGCATGTTACTTCTGGTAGTGGATCTCCAAAGTCAAACTGCTGTCCATCGCTTATGCCTCCTATCGAAACAGTTGGTGGAGTAGCATCATAATCGAATGTGTAACTACCAAAGCCTACATTACCAGCGTTGTCTGTGCATGAACCTGTTACTGTTATGTCTTCACCATCTGGTCCACTATAGGTTACTGGGGAATCGCATGCAGCAATTCCAGATGTAGCATCTTCGCCAGTGAATGTTATTGTTAATGGATGATTATACCATCCATTGTGATCTGGCCCTCTATCTGGTGTAGCAGTAACTGTTGGAGCAGTAGCATCCCTCTTTATTGTAACTGATTTTGAACTGCTCAAGCCAGCACCATTGGTTGCTGTGCATGTCAATGTTACTCCAGTAGTATCATAGTTTATTGTTGTTGGATCACATCCACTAGTAGATGCTATCCCAGATTCAGGATCACTAACATTCCAACTTACAGTAACATTGCTAGTATACCAACCATTGTTGCCTAGAGTACCTGATATGTTAGGAGTTATTTCTGGTGGAGTAGTGTCTGTTGCGGTAACTATTAGTGTGAATTGGGCATTAGCAAAGTTCCATTGACTTCCTGGCTTTCCCCCACTCATACTGAAGTTGCCCGTAGTGAAGTTGTATGTGCCTGCGCTACTTGCAGTGAATGTTGCAGTTTGTAAACCCTCTATGACAGGAGTATCTGGACTATCACATCCCACAAACGTTAATGTAGTAGGCGATACACTCACTCCAGCAGGTGGAGAGATAGTTAAGTAAGCAGGATTACTACCTGTAGCATTACAACCAGGAGCATCACCACTTCCTGTAGTCGGTCGTATGTAGAATCCAACACTTACTGGTGTACCAACTGTAGTAGTTACTGTCTCAAGATCTGGATCAATAGTGGTATCTATATTATTTACTACATTATCTGCAAATGTCATACCTGCTGTAGTAACCATGCCAGTAACCAACAGCGCAGCTAGTAGAACACTCCTCTCTCTTCCATTCCAATTGTGCATCATATAATAGAGAGAAGAAGGAATCTTATAAATATGCAAGTAACTTCTATTATATAATACATATTCTATAACATAAATTATATAGTATCTGTTACATGTTTCAATACATCTCATAGCAGAGCAAAATACTTAAATACATACTCCCTAAACAATACCTATGAATGGTAAAACCATAGCACTGTTAACCATATTGGTTGTATTAACGGCAATGGTAGCCACTGTAGTTACCATACCAGCTATAGCAGACAAGGATAGAGGCAATGCTAAGGATGGTAGTAGCAGTAGTAAGGTTGAGATCGAGGCTCATGTAGGAAGTGAGTCAGCACATGTGCATGTTAAGATCGGGTTTATAACAAATGCAAAGGATAGGGATGCTATAGCAAGGGAACTGAATGAGAGGATAAGGCTTGATAAAGATACTATTGCAGGCATACTCAAGACCGAGCATGAGGAGCATGAGGAAGTGGATAGGGAGGAGAGGCTAGATGTTAAGGCAAAGGTTACACCTGCAGATACATTCGTTAAGTTCAAGTATGAGTTTGTAATAGATGCAACTGAGAGGAGTGCCATAGTAGATGGTATAGCATCTAAACTAAGTTCATTACGCATAGATCCAAACACCATCAGGGTAGAGGATATAAAGGATAGGGCTGAAGAGGCAATGAAGGATGCAGAGGCTAAGGGCAAGAAGGATGTTGCTGATGCACTAGAGAAGGTTATGAAGACACATGGGAGATCCTTCATGCTTAGCATAATTAGGATAGCATTGACATCTGATGTAGAGCAGGTATCTGGGTTTGGTGTTGCGAATATAACTGCTATTAAGCATGGTGATGGGGATAAGGGAAGGCTCGTACTTAGAACAAACATAAACCTGCTCATAGAGTCTGAGGTTAGTAGCCTTACAGCATGCTTGGATGATGGTACATCAACAGTAGCAATAGGTAGTATGCGTACAGATGTGAACAATGGTATCACTGTTGCTCACCTCAAGGGTAGCATAAACCTTGAGAGGATCACATTGCCAGGCATAACGGTTAAGGTTGTTGAGGGTAATGATTGTAGGGCTACTGCACTGCTATCTGGCAGCATATAATTTCTTATGATTATTTTATTTTATTTTTTAGGTGTAGTTGGTGCTCCGGGCGGGATTATCACATGCAAGTATGCATGATTTGAACCCGCGATCAGCGGCTCGAGAGGCCGCTATGCTTAACCGGGCTACACCACCGGAGCACCACAATCCATTATAGAAGTGTGCAATTTAAAACTATCCTAAGGATGGTAAGAAAATCCTTTATGCAAGATGGCACAGTCACCTGTATGCTAGAGCAGATAGTGAATATGTATAAGCAGTACCCCCTTGCACTTACAGGATGTAGGGCTAGATCCAAGGATCTAGCATACGATGTATGCGAGTACAACATACTACTGCTTGAGGATACAAGCATCAGCAGTAATGCTCTCCAACATTACGATAATCCATATGCAAATTATGAGGGTAATGCTATAAACAAGAGATTGGATAGGCAAGCTGGCAGTGGTAGCAGCATTAATAGTAGTAGCAGTAGCAGTAGGAGTAGTAATAGTAAGAGCGATGAGTACATCTACATGGATGATGGTAGCATAGCAAGGATGCACAGGATAAGCAGTAGGAGTAGCAAAACAGTTGAGAGGGTTATGCTCCTAGATGGGATGGTTATACTTAACGATGTTAACAGTAGGCTATCAATGCTTGAGGCTAATATAGCAAGCATAGCAAGGAGGGTGAAGATCTCACGTGCAAGATCACTCATGGTTGATGCATTCTTCTATGCAAGCAATGCTATGCATGTTAGCGATGCACTTGAAGCATCATTCTGGCTTAGATCTGCTGCATGCTCATACATGGAGGCTCACATACTCTCCAATGGTAGCATACCTATGCCTTCACACATCCTTGCTCAGATGAGGATGCTTAGCGATATCAATACCAGTACCATCACAGAGTGCCTAGGACTTGAGCATGCAAACAGATCATCTGTTGCTAGGGCAATGAGAGCATTGATGCATATACTTGCTGCATCTAACTACAGCAGTAGGTTGGCTATGGCTGTTGTAAGGAAGAAGGTGGAGTACCTCTCAAGCATGGGTATGTATACAGATGCTTATGCATACATATGCTACATATGCAGAGAGTTCGTTAAGAGTAAAGGCATAAGCATTGGTTACCTTGGAAGGATTCCTGAATATGATATGCTCAGCATTGCAATGAACTTAAGCAGTGACCATCTACACACATCAAGGCTTGCAGATAAACTTGTAGCACTATGCAAGGCAAGGCTCAATGCTTATTAACGTGCTGCTCTATCTATCTAGCATACATGAACATACTGAGTGTAAGGCTAGAGGCTCCTCCAAATACAAATATGATAGTAGGGCAGGCGCACTTCATAAAGACTGTAGAGGATATGTATGAGATGCTAGTAAGCAGCAGCCCAACAATAAGGTTTGGCATAGCGTTTTGTGAAGCAAGTGGCAAAGCATTGATAAGGTACGATGGGAACGATGATATGCTGGTAAGGAAGGCTATAGAGTTTGCTAGCATGATATCTGCTGGTCATGTGTTTGTGCTTCTTATAAGCAATGCATACCCAATAAACATACTTAACAGGGTTAAGATGATGGATGAGGTTGCATGTATATACTGTGCTACAGCAAACCCTGTAGAACTCATAATTGTAGAGACTGAGCAGGGTAGAGGAGTGCTTGGTGTTGTTGATGGTGTTAAGAGCAAGGGTGTTGAGAGTGATGAGGATAGAAGAGAGAGGCATGAACTACTGCGTAGGCTAGGTTACAAGAGATGAGCAGATTAGATGCTCTTATTTATATATAAAAAAATTAGGGTTGCTATTTATCTTGCATTGACACTCTTCACAGTAAATGGAGCAACATTCATGTTCAAGAACTCCTCTATCCTGAACTTTATATCGCTAGGGCTAAGATCCTCCATGCCTGGTG
>VAPR01000492.1_pt1 | contig 25681 bp, 21 predicted proteins | sample 3380701 | NCBI WGS metagenome assembly VAPR01 (sample SAMN11536904, study PRJNA540576) | hot springs metagenome | isolation source: hot spring wet sediment | place: Spain: Lobios | collected 2014-01 | reverse complement strand
AATTCGCAGCAAAGATTGACCTAATACGCCCCAGGGTCCGGCGAGGCGATCGGTCCTCCCTAACGCGGGCAACAAAAACAGACCGACCATCGCGACGATGTCCTGGACGATCAGGACGGCCACGCTCAATTTGCCGTGGAGCGAGTCGAGCTCTTTCTGAGACCCGAGCACCGTGACCACGATGACCGTAGAAGAGATTGCGACGGCAAACGCGATATAGATCGACTGGACGAGGCCGAGCCCCAACATGGTCGCCACCGCCAGGCCGAGACCTCCTGTGACCGCCACCTGAGCGACTGCAGCGGCCAGAGCGGTCGCGCCGACCCGGGAAAGAATTCGCAAGTCGAGCTTGACCCCGACCAAAAAGAGCATCACGAGCACGCCGATCTCTGCAAAGACCGACATCGCCTCGGTTTTTCCGATCAGACCCAGTCCGGCCGGGCCGGCCACAGCACCCGCCAGCAAGTAAGCAGGCAAAGTCGTCTGGCGCGCCCATGCAAAGAGAGATCCCGCGAGCGCGGCAATCCCGAGAGCCAGGGCAACCTCCCCGAGAGGATCCCTCAGAAACCCGGAAGGCGAAATCGCGACGAGTGAAAAGAAAGCGATCACAGAGCGGGTGAAGGGAGTCGAACCCTCGTCACCAGCTTGGAAGGCTGGCGCTCTACCGTTGAGCTACACCCGCATGCGTCGGGGTGGCCGGATTTGAACCGGCGGCCTCTTGCTCCCAAAGCAAGCGCGCTAACCAAGCTGCGCTACACCCCGAAGACAGGAAATCCCGCAGCTCTCGATCGAGATGGGATTTCCTTTCGGGTGGCTCTAAGAATAGGTATCGCAGGCGGCAAGGGCGGCCACGATTTCGTCGAGCGAAGGGTTTACCAGATAAGACCCGCATACCTCGACCGTAGGAACGGTCCTGAACCCTCCCGTAAGCCGCTCGATCAGGCGCCCGTAGTGGGGCTGTTCTTCGATATCTATCTCGCGGTAGCCTATCGAAGCGGCCTCCAGCCTCCGCTTCAGCGAAGCGCAATAGCCGCACCATGCCGTCGTATATACGGTCACCCTGGGAGCTTCCTGCACCGACCCTCCGGTTTTATCGCCGGCACAGATAATTTTGAAACAAGAAGGGCTCAGCCGGAATTTCGTTCGGAATCCCCGATTCCCGGGTCGCACCCCATATGCTTCGAGCATTCGACGCTCTGGTTCATATCCTTGGATGACTCAGGAGGAAATACCGCGTGAGAACAGAAATCGAAAAATCCGACGAAACGACGGTTCGCCTCAGAGTCGTTGTCGACCCCGAAGAATTCGAGCCCGAAATCGAAAAGGCCGCGCAGGAGCTCGCCGGCCGTGTACGGCTCAAGGGTTTCAGGAAAGGAAAAGTGCCGAGGCCGGTACTGGAGGCGCACCTCGGACGGGGCGCCATCATGGAGGCAGCGGTCAATTCTTCGCTCGAAAGATATCTTCAGGCGGCCGCCGAAGCTGAGGACCTCGATGTCGTATCGACGCCGAAGGTAGAAAACGTAGACGTCTCTACCGGTGGCCTGGCATTCGAGGCCACCCTAACGGTCATGCCCAAGATAGAGCCCCCCGACTGGGAGGGACTAGAGATCGAAATCCCTTCGCTGGAGGTCACCGACGAGGAGATCGACAAAGAAATCGACGCCTTCAGGGAGAGCGTGGCCCCTCTCGAGCCGGTCGGTCGCCCCAGCAAAGAAGGTGACTTCGTGCTAATCGACATAAAAGGGCAGGTTCACGGCGAGACGCTGCCCGGCCTTTCGCTCACCGACTTTTCCTACCAGATTGGCTCGGGGACGATCGTTCCAAAGCTCGACAAGGAGCTGGAAGGAAAACGTCCCGGCGACATCCTCAAGTTCAACGACATCGTCCGAATTCGATCTTCGAGTTCGTCCGGCCGGGAAGCAAAAGCGCCTTCGGAGACAGAGAAAGAGGCGACTTTTACAGTCATCGTCAAAGAGGTGAGGGAGAGGCGCCCTGCGCCATTGGATGACGGCTGGGTCGAAGACAACACCGAGTTCGACACGGTAGAAGAATTGCGCGCCGATGTCAGAAATAAACTGGCCATCGCTAAAAAACTCGCCGCCCGCCATGCCGCGCGCCACGCTGCCGTGGAGATGTTGGCTGATCGTGTCGACGTCCCGATTCCGGAAGCCGCCATCGAATCGGAGATGGCAGATATAGCCCGGCAGGTGGCCGCAAGACTCGAAGCGGCGGGGGTGACCTTCGACGATTACCTTCGGTCGATCGGAAAGTCGAAAGGCGAACTCGAGTACGAATGGCGCAAGCAGGCGACCATAACTTTGAAGTCCGATCTCGCCCTGGACGCGATAGCGAGAGCAGAGGGCATCGAAGCTTCCCCAGAAGAAATAGAGCAGAGAGCCGCCCTCATCGCCCGGGGGGCAGGGGAAGATTCCGAGCGCCTGAAAGCCGAGCTCACCAAAGGCCGCACGGCTCGCTCCCTCGCTGCTGGTATCATCAGATCGAAAGCGCTAGATACGGTCCTGGCGAAAGCGGTATTGACCCAAGCTGGCGGGACGCCGGTCGGCTGGGATGATCTAGAGGTGCCGGCGTCACAAGCGCCATCAGACGAAGAAGACGATGCAACTAGCGAAGAAACCGAGAAAGAGCCTCAGAACAGCGAGTCGTAGCCCGAGGAGCGAAGAATGAAGGAACCCCGCGCTTATTACATCCCCCGCATCATAGAGCAGACTCCACGCGGTGAGTACGTAACGGACGTCTTCTCGAAGCTTCTCTCCGAGCGCATCATCTTTCTCTACGATGAGATAAACGCGGTCGTCGCAAACACCGTGATGGCGCACATGCTGTACCTCGAAAGCGAAGATCCCGAAAAGGACATATATCTCTACATCAACTCGCCGGGCGGGGAAATCACCCACCTGTTCGCGATCTACGACACGATGCAGTACATCAAGCCCGATGTACAGACCTTCTGCATGGGACAGGCCGCGTCGGCAGCCGCGGTGTTGCTCGCAGCCGGCACCAAAGGAAAGCGCTACGCCCTGCCGCACGCAAGGGTGTTGATCCATCAACCGCACGGAGGCGCCGGCGGCCAGGCTGTCGACATCGAAATCCAGGCCCGGGAGATCGTCCGGATGCGACGAACGCTGGACGAAATCCTCGCGAAGCACACCGGCCAGCCTGTCGAAAAAATATCCAAGGACACAGACAGGGATTTCATCATGACCGCCGAGGAAGCCAAAGAGTATGGGATCATCGACGAAGTGCTCACTGTAAGAGAGCTGAAGTCGATCTGAGATATAGGTACTGCGGGGACGACAAGTGGCTAAATTTGGCAACGGCGACGAGCTTTTGAAGTGTAGCTTCTGCGGGAAGTCGCAGAAGCAGGTAAAAAAGCTAATCGCGGGACCCGGCGTTTACATCTGCGACGAGTGCATCGATCTCTGCAACGAAATCATCGAAGAAGAACTCGCCAGCCAGCAAGGGCCCACCCTCGAGGAAATCCCTAAGCCCAAAGAGATCTACGAGTTTTTGAACGACTACGTAATCGGCCAGGAATCGGCGAAGAAGATTCTGGCCGTCGCCGTCTACAACCATTACAAGCGGGTGCAAGCCGGCGCTTACCACGACAACAGCGTCGAGTTGCAAAAGTCCAACATCTTGTTGATCGGGCCGACCGGGTGCGGCAAGACGTTGCTCGCCCAGACTCTGGCCAAAATGCTCGATGTTCCCTTCGCCATCGCCGATGCCACCGCGCTGACGGAGGCGGGATACGTCGGAGAAGACGTCGAAAACATTCTCTTGAAGCTGATCCAAAACGCCGACTACGACATCAAACGGGCCGAGCGAGGGATCATCTACATCGACGAGGTAGACAAGATTGCGCGCAAATCCGAGAATCCCTCGATTACCCGGGATGTATCCGGAGAAGGAGTCCAGCAAGCGCTGCTCAAGATCCTCGAGGGAACCACAGCCTCGGTGCCCCCCCAAGGCGGGCGCAAGCATCCCCACCAAGAATTCATCCAGATCGACACCACCAACGTTTTGTTCATTTGCGGCGGCGCCTTCGCCGGTCTGGAGAAAGTCATCGAGCAACGGATCGGGCGCAAGAGCCTGGGCTTCGGCGCGGACATTCGACGGGCAGAGGACAAAGACCTGGGCGAAATCCTCTCCCAGGTCATGCCCGAAGATCTTCTCAAATACGGGCTTATTCCTGAGTTCATCGGCAGACTTCCCGTAGTCTGCAGCGTCCACAACCTCGACAAAGAGTCCTTGGTCAGAATATTGACCGAGCCCAAGAACGCCTTGGTCAAGCAGTACAAGAAGTTCTTCGAATTCGACGGCGTCGAACTCGAGTTCACCGACGACGCACTGGAAGCGATAGCCGACCAGGCGCTTTTGCGGGGCACCGGTGCGAGGGGACTCAGGGCCATCATGGAAGAAGTTCTCTTGTCCGTGATGTACGAGATCCCCAGCCGCACAGATATCGCAAGATGCGTCGTGGATCGAGAGACCGTGCTCAACGGGGTCAACCCGACCCTCATTCCCAAAGAAACGAAGGCCAAGGCTGCCCGAGTGCAGCAGCCCACCGAAAGAAGCGCATAGAATCCCGGGATCGCTCTATTCCCGCGCCTAATCCCGATGGCGACGTCGGCGCTTCTTTTTAGACTTCATTTTTTGGTTCTTCTGATTCCCGCCAACGGCGCAGGTTTTCGAGAACGCCTCTAAGCGACAGGAGTAGATGAAGATCGACACCTCACAAGCAGCCGACGCCTTTCCGAAGGCCTACGATCCGTCGATAGCGGAATCGAAGTGGTATACGGTCTGGGAAGAAAACGGATATTTCCGTCCGGAAACCAATCCCGAAGGCGAACCGTACTGCATCGTGCTTCCCCCGCCGAACATCACAGGCAGCCTGCATATGGGGCACGCTTTCGAGCATGCGCTCATCGATGCAACCATTCGTCGCAAAAGGATGCAGGGCTTTTCTACGTTGTGGCTTCCCGGTACCGATCACGCAGGAATCGCCACCCAGAACGTGGTCGAAAGGCAACTGGCAGAAGAGGGACTCACCCGACACGATCTCGGAAGGCAAGCTTTCTTGGAGCGCGTCTGGAAGTGGAAAGAGATCGCCGGAGGCGAGATCCTCCAGCAGATGCGGCGAATGGGCAATTCCTGCGACTGGACTCGCACGCGCTTCACGATGGAACCGGCGCTTTCCCGGGCAGTACGCGAGGTCTTCGTTCGTCTGTACAAAGAGGGACTCATCTACCGAGGGGAGCGGATCATCAACTGGTGTCCGCGCTGTCACACCGCTTTGTCGGACATCGAGGTCGACCATGAAGAAGTCGAGGGAGAACTCGTAGAGATCCTCTATCCCTTCGCCGACGGCGACGGCGCCGAAGCTTCTGCGTCCTCGCCTTCTCCGGATTCCTCTGCTGCGCCTGCTTCTTCGACTTCTTCAGCTTCGTCGGCTTCGTCTGCTACGTCGGCTTCTTCGGCTGCTCCTGAAGGAATCGTGGTAGCCACCACGAGGGCCGAGACCATGCTCGGCGACACCGCCGTAGCCGTGCACCCCGAAGACCCGAGATACAAAGACGCCGTCGGGCGCTTTGTTTTGCTCCCGATAAAGAACCGCAAGATTCCGATCGTCGCCGACGAGGCCGTCGATCCCGAATTCGGGACCGGCGCGGTGAAGGTGACCCCCGGCCATGACCCGACCGACTTCGAAATCGGAGAACGCCACTCCCTTCCGATAGTGAACATCTTCAACGAAGACGCCACCTTGAACGAAGAAGGAGGTGAGTTGGCCGGGTTCGACCGATTCGTCGCCCGCTCCCGGATAAAAGAAAAGCTCGAGGATCTAGGAGTTCTGCTTAGTGTCCGCCCCTATACCCACAGCGTCGGCCACTGCCAGCGATGCGGCACTCAGGTCGAGCCGCTCGTCTCGAAGCAATGGTTCGTCAAGGTGCGCCCCCTCTCCGAACCGGCCCTGAAAGCGGTCCTGGAGGGCAGAACGAAGTTTTTCCCCCAACGCTGGGTCAAGGTCTACCAGGATTGGATGGAGAACATTCGAGATTGGTGCATCTCACGCCAGCTCTGGTGGGGGCACCAGATCCCGGTCTTTTACTGCCTGTCATGCGGCGCTTCGATTTGCGAGACCGAAGATCCCGACTCTTGTCCTCAGTGCGGATCGAAAGATCTAGAGCAAGATCCCGACGTCCTGGACACCTGGTTTTCGTCGGCGCTGTGGCCGTTCTCCACGCTCGGATGGCCGGACGACACCGAAGACCTGCGGCGCTACTACCCCAATTCCATGCTGCACACGGGCTTCGACATCATCTTCTTCTGGGTGGCCCGCATGATGCAGATGGGCATCCATTTCATGGGAGACGTCCCCTTCTATCACGTGGCATATCACGGTTTGATACGCGACTCGAAGGGTCGAAAGATGTCGAAGTCCTTCGGCAACGTCATAGACCCTCTGGAGCTCGCCGACAAGTACGGCGTGGATGCCCTCAGATGGGCGCTTACGCGAGCCGCCACTCCCGGACAGGACGTGCCGCTGGCCGAGGAGTGGGTCGAAGGCGCCCGTCACTTCATCAACAAGCTCTGGAATGCGAGCCGGTTCGTATGGCTGTCGCTAGAAGGCAGGCGAATCTCCGATCTCGTCGATGAGAAAGCTTCGGACGACCTTCCGAGCCGATGGGTGCTGTCCCGGCTCGCCTCCACGATAGAAGCGGTCGACTCGGCCTTCGACGCGTACAACTTCGGCGACGCGCTACGACATCTGCAGAGCTTTTTCTGGACCGAGTTCTGCGACTGGTATCTGGAACTTTCGAAAACCGCACTATCGAGCGACGACGAAGAGCGGGCCTCAGGAGTGAAGGCGGTGCTGGCAAAGACGATAGAGGCCGTCTTGAAGCTCGCGCATCCCGCAATCCCTTATGTAACCGAAGAACTATGGGAGCGCCTCGGCGGAAAAGGACATCTCATAGTCGCCGACTGGCCGGATTCCAAAGCCTTCCGACGCGATCCGGAAGCAGAAGAGCGAATGGCCGCTTTACAGGAGATCGTCTCTTCGATCCGTCGATTCCGATCGGCCCACAGAATCGTTCCGTCGGTCAAATTGCGTGCGAGCCTGCTGCCGCTGGACGGTGAGCCTGCAGCCGGCAAAGAGACGGTATCTCTGGAGAAGTCCCGGTTGGCCGCCGACATCCGGGCGCTCGAAAGTGGAATTGGATTGCTGGCCGGCCTGTCACAGCTGGATCTGATCGAGACGCCGCGCGACAAGCGGGATTCCGACGGAACGGTAAGGCTCGCCCTTCCTCACGCACAGATCTGGATCGAGATCGAGGGAGTGCTCGACTTAGAAGAGGAGTCGAAAAGAATCAGCGCCAGAATCGAGCAAGTAGATGCCGAGATCGCACGAGTCACAAGGAAACTCCAAAACTCGGATTTCATCTCCAAAGCGCCGCCTTCGGTCGTCGAAAAAGAACGATCGAAAAAGGAAGAGCTGACCAAAGAGTTGGAAAACCTGCGCCAAGCCTTAGCCGACCTTACACGGTAGCCGTTCGATGCCGGCCACTTACAAAGAGGCGCTTAGATACCTCGACGGCCTTACCAACCTGGGCATAAAGCCCGGGCTTTCGCGCATGGAAGCACTGGTCGACATCCTCGGAAGACCGGATACCTGCGCACCGGTAATACACATCACAGGAACGAACGGCAAGACCAGCACCGCTCGAATCACCGCGACGATACTTCAGCATTCGGGGCTACGCACCGGTACCTACACCTCCCCTCACCTTCAGATAGTAAACGAGCGCATCGCAGTCGACTTGCTCCCCCTCGGCAACGACGCTTTCGCCGCCGCCTTCGCCGACGCCAGAGTAGGCGCCGATGAACTAAAACGCCTAAGGGGCGAGACTCCCTCTTACTTCGAGATGGTGACGCTCATGGCATTCGCAGCATTTGCGGATGCACCGGTCGGAGTACAGGTGATCGAGGTGGGCATGGGGGGGAGATGGGATGCGACCAACGTCGCCGATGCAGACGTAGCGGTAGTCACCAACGTCTCCTTGGATCACGTCAGATACCTGGGTAGCACGCCGCCCCTTATAGCCGCAGAAAAGGCGGGGATCATAAAAGAAGGCACGGTGCTGATAGTCGGCGAAGAAGACCCCGAGTTGGTGGAAGTATTCGAATCGGTTGCCGAAGAGGCCGGCGCCGCCGCCGTTCTCAAAAAGGGCAGGGATTTCTCGTTGAAGAATCGCAGTCCCGCAGTGGGCGGGCAGCTCATCTCCGTGAGCGGGATCCACACCGACTACGACGATCTTTTTCTGCCGCTCTTCGGCAGATTCCAGGCCGAAAACGCCGTCGTAGCGATTGCGGCCTCAGAAGCTCTACTCGGCGGAGAGCTCGATCAAAAAACTCTCGAAGCCGCCCTCGCTGCGGTCACTTCTCCGGGGAGAATGGAGCTCGTAAGCCGTCACCCCATGGTGGTCTTGGACGGCGCTCACAACCCGGCCGGAATCGTCGCTTGCATCGAAGCGGTAAACGAAAGCTTTCTTTACGACAAACTCTCGGTGGTCTTCGGTGTGTTCGCAGACAAGGATTACCACGAAATGCTGGCAGCTATCGCCCGGCTCGATGCGCCCTTGTATGCGACGCAGGCGAGTCTGGCGAGATCGGCCTCCGCCGACCAGATAGCCGCCGCCGCAGGCAAATTGGGCATCCGCCAGGTCCGATCCTTCGCCGATGTTCCATCCGCTCTCGATGCCGCTATAGGAGAGGCGAAAGAAGATGATCTCGTCCTGGTTACGGGATCGCTTTACATGATCGGAGAGGCGCGAACCCATCTGCTCGGCCCGCCCGATCTCGGCCGCTAAGGATCGGCGCCATACGGCCTTTGCCGCAAACAGTCGGTCGCCGATGTAGCTGCGGAAATGCATCTTTTGGGCAGGAAGGTGTTAGATTGATGCAGCTCGAAGCCGGAGGAGTGAGTAATTGGAGCGCACACTCGTAATCGCCAAACCGGATGCCGTACGACGGGGCCTCGTAGGCGAGATCATCTCTCGCATCGAACGCAAGCAGCTCAGGTTGGTGGCCTTGCAGTCTCTGGAGATCACCAAAGAGCTGGCCGAGCGCCACTACGAAGAACACAAAGGAAAGCCGTTCTACGACGATCTGGTTTCGTTCATCACATCGGGACCGTCGGTGGTCATGGTGGTCGAAGGGCGATCGGCCGTCTCGGTAGTGAGGAGTCTGATGGGCAGCACGGATCCCGCCCAGGCAGCGCCGGGAACCATAAGGGGCGACTTCGGCCTGGAGCTTACCCAGAATTTAGTCCATGGATCCGACTCTTCGGAGTCGGCCGCCCGGGAGATAGCGCTCTTCTTTCCCGATCTGGCGCCTTAGCTTTTTGCCCCGGCTTTTATTTGGGTCCGAGAAGTCGCTCGGCGTCGCGCTAGGATTCACTCTCGCACCCGGATTGATGGATGCTGCAGCCGAAGCCACGCCGCTTCGCGCTACAGCCCGCGCCCGTAGCTCAGGGGACAGAGCAGGAGACTTCTAATCTCTTGGTCGGGGGTTCGAATCCCTCCGGGCGCGCAAAGGGCCGCATTGCCTGCGGGCGAGCCGATCCTTGTGAGCCTTAGACCGGGAAGGGTTATTCACCGCCTGGTGAGCCTTGGACCGGACCGGGTTATTCGCAGCCTGGCGCGCCTTAGACCGGGAAGGGTTATTCGCAGACGGCTATCCCGCAGAGCGATCAGAGCCGATTCAGACCGTCGAGGAATCCGAGTATCGCTTCTTCGTAGCGTCTCCGGTCTTTTGTGTCGTATTTTGTTGCCTCACCGGAGATTCCTCCGTAATGGAATCCGCCTTTCCGCCCGGAGGGCTCTCTTCTTGCTTCTTCGGCCGCTTCGGCCAGATCCGCCGCAAACTGATCGACCACCGATACATGGGCCGGGGTGACCATCATGTGAAGCGAGTCCGGAAGCTGTTGGCGATCGAGTCTCCATCCCCGGTCGTGCATCCTGGCCCCTAAACTCACGACGTCGAATTCGGGATCTTTCGAGCCGAAGGCAAAGACACACATCGCCGGGTTCCCCAGGATTTCCAGCTCCTCTACAGCTCGCACGCTCTGCATGAGTCGTTCGGTGGTATCCATCACCTCTCGAGCGAGCTTTATGTATCCCTGCCGACCCAGATACCGCATCACCGCCCACGCCGCTGCTATCGCCCCACCGGGTCTGGTACCCAGAATCGAAGGCGATCCGTAGAGTCCGCCCGACCATCCGGCGTAGGCGAAGAACTGATATTTACGGTAGGAAGGATCTTTGTAAAAGACCGTCGAGGCTCCCTTGGCGGCGTATCCGTATTTGTGAAGGTCGGCGCTCAGCGACCAGACACCGTCGACGGATAGATCGAATCGCGGGATATCGAAGCCAAGCTCTTTGAGCCAGGGCAGAAAGTAGCCGCCGAGGCACGCATCGACGTGCATAGGCACGCCTCGTTCGGCGGCTACTGCAGCTATGTCTTCTATGGGATCGACTACGCCTTGTGGATACTGCGGCGCCGATGCGACCACGAGAACCGTGTTGTCGTTGATCGCATCTTTTATGGCATCGACGTCGGCTTCGAAGTTTTCTCGCACCGGTGTTATGCGCGGACGGACTCCGAAGTAGTGAGCGCCCTTGAGAAGCGCAGGGTGCGCTGTTATCGGCAGGACCACTTCCGGATCGGTAACCCCCCGCTTATCGGAAGCCCAATCCCTTGCAGTCTTCAGCGCCAGCAGCAACGACTCGGTTCCTCCAGAAGTCATGTTGCCGACGGCGTCGGGATCGCCGAAGAGATCCGCTCCCATTGCAACCACTTCTGCTTCCATCCGCCTGAGTGAAGGAAAAGTTGCCGGGTTCAAAGCGTTCTCCGAGAAGAACGTCAGGTAAGCTCGCTTGGCTATCTCGTAGACGTCTTCTCCCGCAAAGAACACCAGGCTCCAGGTCCGGCCCGATCTCCAGTCACCGTCTTGGGATCTGTAGTCGTCCATGAGCCGAGAGAGCTCGGTGTCGGAGAGTCCGGTGTCGGGGAATTTCATCGCATCTCCTTTCGTGGGGATCCTTTGCGGGATTTCCTTCAGTCACAAGGCCGAGCCGGATCGCACAGAGGGCCGAAAGCGCATCGCGGATTGCATCACATCTGACGCAGCCCCAGTAGCGCCAGCGCCAACCCCGCCAGGCCGAGCAAGACGAAAACCGCTCGCTCGAAGCGGTGCTGGTCGACACGGGCGTGGATCCACTCCCCTGCAAGAATGCCCGCTATGAGAGCCGGAATCAGCAAGGGCCAGGCCATCACCGTCGATCGGCTTATCTTGCCGGCTATCCAGTATCCGATCACCATGGCGATATTGGTTCCCAGCCACAAAGCGGCGAGCGTCGCTCGAAGCCTGTGCTTGTCCAGCCGATCGCGTGCGACGACGTAAACCACCAAAGGTCCGCCCGAAGCGAAAAGACCGTGAACCACCCCTGCTACTCCCAGGATTGCGAGGCGTCCTGCCGTTCCCAATGAGCGATCGGCGTCGTGGTCGCCATCCCTTCTTGCCGATCCCAGCCGGAGTTCGAAAGCGGCAATCGCTGCGACGAAGAGTCCGAATCCGACCTGTAGAAATGAAGCGTCTCGCAAGGCGAAGATCGAAAATCCTACGGGCACTCCGATCAAAAGAGGCGGAACGACCGACTGCAGCAGGTAGCCCAGCGAGATGTGTCGCAGATGGCGCGCCGTTATGTACGCAGAGAGAGCGACGTTGACCGGAACGACGATGGGCAGTAGCTCGGGCAGAGGGAGGACGAAGCCTGCGATGGTCACCGCGAAGAGCGTCGCACCGAATCCGACAACCGTCTCGGATACGAACGCAAGAGTGGTTGCGACCACCAACACTGCGAATTTCCAGATCGATACAACTTCCATGTTCTAGTTCGTCTCGGTCGACCAATTCTTCCCGGTCGACAAATGAAAGAGTCCTTCTTTGTCCTTCGTCGGACCGCACAAGCCGGGGGCGGTCGATCGTGTCGTAACCGTAGCCGAGGCCGGCTGCTGCTACCAAGCCGCAAGTCGCCCGCTTAGGTGACTGATGGCGGAGTGCGACCGGGCCGGTTGTCGAAGTTTCGCAGGGTTGTTTTGTCGTAGGCATCCCCTATCTTCGATACAGCGACGAATCTTTCTGAGAGGGGGGACCATGACCAAGTGCGCTGATTCGCTCGTCGATAATTGCGACGGGCTCGATCGCTTTGCCGATCCGGCTGAGTACGAAGCTAGGCTGCTCTACGAGATCGCCGCCCCGGGGTACGGTTCCTTACTCGCCGATTCATTCGGGTCTCCTCGCGCGCTCGTCGGCGTCGGCTTCGAGGAACTCGAATCCGCAGGAATTCCATCCGAAATAGCCCGGCGCCTGCTGGCTTGCTGGGAGATCTTCAGACGGGCGCGAAGCGACTCGAGGGGGCCGCTGGTTAGATGCCCCGACGATGCGGCCTCTCACCTGATCGAGCTGGTCGGAGACTGCCCTCAAGAACGTGTGGCGGTGCTACCCCTCGACTGCTCGCACGCCGTCTTGACGGCCAAAGTTGTCTTCCAGGGCGGGCTAGATCGCTCGGTCGTCGATCCCAAGATCATCTTCTCGGAGTTGCTTCGTCAGCGGGCGGGCGCTTTCGTAATGGCCCACAACCACCCTTCCGGAAATCTCGATCCCTCGAGACACGACGTCTCGGTCACCGAGAGGCTGGCATCGGCCGCCGAGCTTCTCGACATCGCCTTTTTGGACCACCTGATCATCTCGGGTGACCGGTGGGTCTCGATGAGAGAACTGGGTTGTTTGTCGCCGCTGGATGTAAAGAGTGCGTACTACCTCAGTGCCCGGAGCTAGTCGATTCGTCGGCGCCTTGCTCGCTGCCGGCAGCCGACGACTTGCCTGCGCTTTAGTAGCGCCAGGAACCGGGCGATTTTCCTGCACCCTAGCGCCCGGCGCTCTGTGACGGGCGATCCAGGGTGTCACTTTCGGTGTGTGGCGCCATGAAATCCCGGCGATTGAGCGAATTTCCTTGGCAGTATTCAGCGTGCCGCGGCGTTATGGTAGCCGTAAGGCATGGTGGCCGTAGCTCAGACGGTTAGAGCGTCAGGTTGTGGCCCTGAAGGTCGCGGGTTCGAGTCCCGTCGGTCACCCTAACTGTTAGCTCTCGCGCTCATCCCATCCGGTGCCGAGAGCGCCAACGCGTAGCAGGCGACTGCAATCGCTGCGAGATCGCGAACGCGCCGGCATTTTTTTTCGACCGGCCCCTCATCGCCGCCTCGATGGTGGGTTCGCCGTCCCTTCTCGCAGATTAGAGAGAATCGAGCCCCTTTCCAGGCCATCACCGTGAGTTCGCCTTGGTACGCTCGGCTCTCGACAAGCTGAACGCGCGCCGCAGAAATTTTGCGGACCCCTGTGAAATGCGGATCCCCTGTGAAAAGAGAGTTACTAGAAGAAAACCAACTCTGGATCTATGGCGCAGCCTTGGCCTTGGGGGGAAGCATTGGCCTATGGCGCCCTGCAGTCGGCGAAACTCTAGGACTTCTGATTTCCCCCGTGCTCGCAATCATGCTTTACGGGATGTTCGCTCAGATTCCTTTCTTCGAGCTACGCAAGGCCTTCGCGAATCGGCGATTTACCGCGGCCCTGCTGACGGCTAATTTCGTCATCGTCCCCCTGCTGGTCTGGTCGCTCTCGCAACTGCTGCCCGAGCATCCGCCTCTGCTGCTCGGCGTGTACCTCGTTCTGCTCACGCCCTGCATCGATTACGTGATCGTCTTTACTCACCTAGGGCGCGGAAACGCGCGGTTGATTCTTGCCTCTACACCGCTATTGCTTCTCGCTCAGATGCTCCTGCTGCCGCTTTATCTGTGGCTGTTCTTGGGGGATTGGGCTGCGCGAGTGATGAGTGCGGGCCCGTTTCTGGAGGCATTCCTCGTGCTCATCGCCTTGCCTCTGGGTCTGGCCTTGGTGACCGAGTTCTTCGCCAAGCGCAGGGGCAGAGCTTCTGCCGTACTCGACGCAACTGCATGGCTTCCCGTACCGTTCATGGCCGCTACGCTAGCACTCGTCGTGGCCTCTCAAATCGGCAGAATCGAGCAACACCTCTCCGTCATAGCCCGTGCCCTCCCGATCTATCTGGCCTTTCTGGTGATCACGCCTCTCCTCGCCCGTGTGATCGCGGGCGCGTTTCGATTAGACGCGCAGGCGGGGCGGGCCTTGGTTTTCAGCGCGGCAACTCGCAATTCGTTGGTCGTGCTTCCCCTCGCGCTGGCCCTGCCGGAAGCATGGAGCGTCACGCCTGCAGTCGTCGTGACCCAAACGCTCGTCGAACTCATAGGAGAGTTGTTTTACGTACGACTGGTGCCGTCGGTGGTTATTCGAGAGGGCCCACGCCCTGGGGCGAAGAACGATCGATGAACAAGAACCTCATCATTTCCCGCGAGCGCCTTGAAGCTTTCTGCAAGGAGCATGGCATCCGACGATTGGCTATCTTCGGTTCTGCGCTAGGAGACGTCTTCGGACCGGAGAGCGACGTCGATGTGTTGGTGGAATTCGAGCCCGACCGAGTTCCGAGCCTTTTGGGCATCGCCCGCATGGAGCGAGAGTTGTCACCTCTTTTTGGAGGGCGGAAAGTCGATTTGCGAACCCCACAAGATCTCAGCCCCTACATTAGGCAAGAAGTGATGCGGCAAGCCGAGGTTCAAGTGACGCCAATCTTTGCCGCGGAACATTTTCGCTGACTCCCACGACCATTGAGCGCGGGAATGCTGGTTACGTTCAATAAGCACAACGACTAGTGGCACTGGACAAGGTGCCCGCCGCCCCTGAGGCTGAGCGTTAGGCGCCTACTGAAGGGGTAATAGTAATGAGAAAGAAACAGCTCTCGTTTGTGACCGGGACATCCTCTGGGATCGGAAAAGAGATCGCAAAGCGACTTCTTGCTGAGGGATTCGCTCTATGCGACACAGCTCGGCCAACCGACAGGATGCGAGAAGTTTGAGTGGGCGTTGAGCTGGGCGTTGTCCCCGAGGGAGGTGCAAGGCGGCGTTTGATCGAAGACGAGGCGTCACGCGGGACGACTGGCGTGCCGGCGTTGTATTGCGAGGAGCGGATTACACGGAACCAAAGACTTGGAGTGATCTAATGCGGGAATTGATGTTCATTCACGGTGCTGGCGGTGCGGTCGACGATCCAGACTTCGGCAGCCAGGAACTCATTGCATTCCTCAGAAGGGAGCTAGCTCAGGATTACCGGATACGCGCGCCCCTAATGCCTAGTCCTGAGGAGCCGCACGCCATTGCCTGGCTGGACGCCCTCGACTCCGAGCTGCTCGGCTTCCCTGATGACGGCGTCCTCATTGGCCATTCGATGGGCGGCGCCATGATTCTCAAATTCATTGCTGAGCGAAGACAATCTTTAGCGGCGTCGGGTCTCGTCATGATCGCGTGCCCATTTTGGGGTGAGCCGGATTGGGAGGTCGAGGAATTCTACTTGCCGGACGCATTCGCTGATCGATTGTCAGGGCTGAAACGCATCCTTCTCTATCACAGCCGCGATGACGCGATCGTACCCTTCGCACACATGGCGGTTTACCACAAACACATCCCCCGTGCAGAAGTTCGTGAAGTCGCCGGTGCAGGTCATGCCTTTGCAGGAGGGGACCGTCGCGCTGTGGTCAGCGGTATTAGATCCCTTTAGCTCGAGTTGCCGCTAGGGCTGCCTCCTGTCCTGCTGCTGGGATCGGAAGCGCATTCTAACAAGGGCGTTCGCCTGACAGGCTTCGCCCGCAGGTAATGCCCGGGGAGTTAAGAGGCAAACCAGGGAGGCAAGCATGAGTCAGTAACAAAAAGCAAAGATCGACGAGTTCGAAGCGCGGCTCGAGGGCGACATACTTCCTCCTGCCGACTCCGCCTACGACGAAGTGCGCCGGATCTGGAACGCCATGATCGACCGCGGGCCCGAGCTCATTGCTCATTGCGGGTCGCCGGAAGATGTCGTGCAGGCTGTCAAATTCGGGCGCAACCACAACCTGCTCGCTCGTATCGATCCGCGGAGCGGGCACAACATCGCGGGCAACGCCGTCTGCGACGACGGTCTCCTTATCGACTTGTCACTGATGAAGACATCCAAGTGGACGCGAGCGCCCGCCGGGCAATCGTGGAGCCCGGATACAACCTCACAGACTTTGATGCGGCAGGGCAGGCGTACGGCCTCGCCACGCCACCAGGCATCAACTTCACCGCGGGCGTCGCCGGCCTGACGCTCGGCGGCGGCTTCGGCTTGCTGAGCCGGAAGTACGGCATGACCGTCGACAACCTGCTCTCTGCGGATGTCATCACAGGCGATGCCAGGAAGATGCACGCCAGCGAAACGGAGAACGCCGACCTTCTCTGGGGGCTACGCTGTAAGGCGCCCCCGCTGCCCTTCCTTCCCGAGGGCGTCCACGGAAAGGAAATCGTGGCGCTCCGCATCTGCTGTGCGGGCGACGCTACTCGTGGCGAGAGCCTAATCGATGCCCTGCGCGGGTTCGGTACGGCATACGGCGAGCACATCGGCGGCCAGGCGGCCCGCGTTGCGCCTGTGGCGATGGACCTACTCGAGCCGGGACGCTAACTACGTGCTGAACGTGCATGGTCGCTGGGAGTCGGCCGCCGGGAATGAGTGTTGCATCGCCTGGGCGCGCGAATCCTTCAACAGCTCGCAGCCGTTCGCCAGCTGCGGCGCCTACATCAACTTCCTTACCCAAGACGAGACCGACCGCATCGCGTTCGCCTACGGTACGACGTATAACCGACTGGTGGATCTCAAGAAGAAGTGCGACCCGACGAACTTCTTCGGGATGAATCAGCACATCAAGCCGGCCAGAGAGGAGTGCAAGCGAATGACGCAGGGTGTTATGCGCCTCTAACCAAACAAGGGAGAAAATCACGAAACAATACGCAGTGCTCATCGCAACGGCAACGGACGTGGTTGTGTGGATTGTGGTATGCTGCAGCGACACGCGGCAGAAGCCTGCCAATAAGGTCTCCGCTGAGGTTGCGCGCGGCAAAGACCTGGTTCAGATCGCCGGCTGAAATGACCGCCACACACCCGGCTATGGGGCCGCAGGTGGCCAGGTAGACGAGAGGCTGTGACTCACCGGCCACCGACTTGGCTGGCACGGACTTTTGGGTACGACCTAAGCGTCCGCCCTTCGCTTGCTCGGGAGGGACATGACTGCGGCCCAGTTCATGCAACGCGCACGCAGCGAACTTCGGCCACCGATTCCGGGGCTCGAGCTGCGTGATGTGAGCGACTCTGACGTCAAGGCAATCTATTCCCACCTAAAGCATCTTGGGCCTACCGGCCGGCCTGCGCCGCAACACATGCCACCCGACCAGACGCCAAGCGGAGCGCGGGTTCTCTACGCATACGATCGTCATGGAGTCGACCGTCAACAGCAGTGGCTGAGCTCTCGCTGTTGGCAGCGGCTCCGATCGGTCATCGGGCTGCTCGGTACTCGTTCATAGAAAAGGAGGTGTGAGATGTCCGCACTCTTTATTCCGCCTGATCATGGTCACTCCGTTGACATGGGAGGGCTTGGAGTCATATTCAAATTGTCCGGGAGTCATACAGGCGAGGCCTTTGCCATCGTGGAACACCCGATGGCGCCGGGCACCCTCGGCGCTCCTTCGCATACTCACCGTAACGAGGATGAGCTGTCCTACATCCTCGAAGGCGAGGTCACCATTCTCGTCGGGGAGGAACTGATTCAAGCTTCGCCGGGCAGCTATGTCTTCAAACCGCGCGGCATCGCGCATGCATTCTGGAACTCGAGCGACCGGCCGGCGCGCATTCTGGAGCTCATCGTACCCGCAGGCTTCGAGAAGTACTTCGAAGAAGTTGCCCCCGCCTTCAGAGCCGACGGTCCGCCCGATATAAGCCACATCATGCAAACAGCCTCCAGATACGGCTTAGAGATGCATATTGAAAAGCTAGCCGAACTGGCGCAGAAGTACGGGGCGCCCGTCTCAGGCGGCCCGCCGCCATCGTAGAAGTAAGGAGGTAATACGGTGCCCAACGCTTGGTCGCACGGAATACGAATCAGCTACGACGACCGCGGGCAGGGGGAGCCGGTTTTGCTCTTCATGCCCGGCTGGTGCGGAAGCCGCAAGGTCTTCGACGCGCTTCTCTCGCGCTGCGCCGGACAGCGGCGGGTGCTGGCCCTCGACTGGCACGGGCATGGAGAGTCGGAGAAGACCGTGGATGATTTCGGATTCAGCGAACTCGTGGACGATGCGCTCGCCGTAATCGAGGCGAGCCGAGCGCAGGAGATCGTGCCGGTCGCGATGTCCCACGCCGGCTGGGTTGCCATCGAGTTGCGCCGCCGGCTCGGTCCCCGCATCCCCAAGCTGGTGCTGCTCGACTGGATAGTTCTCGAGGCGCCGCCGCCTTTTCTTGGGGCGCTGCAATCCCTCCAGGATCCTGCGCAGTGGCAGCGAACGCGCGAACAACTCTTCTCCATGTGGCTTCAAGGACTGGACATTCCGGCACTCTCGCACTACGTCCTGGAGGATATGGGGTCGTACCCCTTCGAGATGTGGGCTCGGGCGGGCCGCGAGATCAGCGCTGCATATGAGAGGGCTGGCAGTCCGCTCGAGGCCCTGGACAGGCTGGAGCCTGCGGTGCCGGTGTTGCATCTGTATGCTCAGCCGGACGACCCGGGGTACCTGGGGGCACAGCAGGAGTTCGGTGCCGCACACCCGTGGTTTCAGGTGTCGAAGCTGGAAGGGCGCAGCCACTTTCCCATGTACGAAGTTCCGGACGAAATGGCCATGGCAATCGAGAGATTTGTGGCTTGATTGGCCTGCTAGCCGGTCGGCCGTCGGGTGCGCGGGCCGAGACCGTGGCCATCGAGAGATTTGTGGCTTGATTCCCCTGTGCCGCGCCTGATAACTGCTCGCAGCGGGGGGCGCTCCATGCTCGACGCTGATGCGTGACGTCGGCAGGCATAGTTCTGGATTTGGTGAATCTCAGGAAATGCTGGTGGGCGACGCAACTATTCAGAATCTGCTCCGAGAGGCTCGTCCTCAGAACCGGGCCGGCTACTATGTCCCGCATATACAGCGCACAGCCATCTCCCCATCCTGAAATCCAGCGCCGAAGAGGTAATTACATCTAGATTCATCACGCCGGGGCCTCGGAAGGTGGAAACCCACTTCACCAAAGACGAAAAGATGGGGGCGCCCGCGCGCCATCACAAACTGTGAGTTATCCGAATTCTCCCCTGAAAAGCTGATGGTTTTCGAGGCTGCCTCACCATCGATTGACTATGAAGGCAGATCTTGGTCGAAGCCTGGGGAGAAGGGCGCCAAACTGAAGCCGGCCGGAATTATGAAACTCAAGGGATGGTGAAAGCTCGGCTTATGGAGCCGATGATAAAAAGACAGGGCAAGGGCAGCACCGAGAAAGACCCGGCAACGACAAAGCAGATCTTGAAGATGTGATAGGCGTAGCACACGGCCGGCCGGTGCAAGCCTTATATGGTTCACGATCCAACCAAGAATTGTTCACGGCAGGTCAGTGCCGGCTCGAGCTATCCTCGCTGCGACTGAACCGGCAAACGTCCTCGGCGATTGTGCTCCCTCGAAATTAGGACGTCGATAAACATCACCGAAAGTTTTCTCGACCTGCCGTCCGAGCCTCCGCACACACCCTCTCCGAATTTGTGGCGGGCAAACAAGCCCGATTCGGCACATCTCATCCCTGTGGGCGATCCCGGCTAAGAGTGTCCTGGCATTATGGCGCTGGTGATGCGACCCGGTGTGACGATCGCGGGTCATCAGACCGGAGAGGAGGGCGCGCCGATGAAACCGGCTTTCAGCGGAGCCCATCGGTTGGTCGAGACCAAGTGGTTCTGCGAACACCCAAGCTTGTCCGACATCTTCATATGCGCAGAGACCCTCCCTTCGGCTTGTGCCGCAGTGATGCCCATTGTCTGACCGCCTGGAGGTTCAAATGAAGCTCGATGCCCTAATCGTCGCTAACGCAGGCCTTTATTTCACTTGCTACCGTCTTTCATTGCTTGGATGGAACGTAATGCCGACCGCTCGAAACGCTCGGGGGATCGATATCGTGGCCTACAGTCCAGATGGAAAACGCTATCTCGGATTTCAGGTGAAATCGCTCAGCACGCGCGATGCTGTCCCGCTCGGCGCCTCGATAGACAACCTAATGGGCGACTTCTGGGTGATCGTCAACAACGTCGTATCTCAACCGACCGCTTTCATCCTCACTCCAGACGAAGTGAGAAAGCTTGCGCATCGCCAGGGGGCGGCGGGTAGCGTTTCTTTCTGGCTCGAACCAAATTCATATGAAGCCGAGCGGTTTCGAGAGGCTTGGAAAAGGATCGGACACGGGGACTGAGCGGACTGAGCAGCTCTTGCGGCTGACCCGGCTCTGCTGCGCCTATCGACGCCGCCGAAGCGCATTTATCCCGAAAACGAGCACATCGTTACCTGTCGAGTCCGCTGCCGCAAAGACTCGATCACGGCCGATAAGATCGCAACTTTGATGTCGGAGCAAACGACAAGATGCGGCGCTTTCACTCGCAAAATTTCCGGTGAAGTACGTTTTGACGACACCAAGGGAAAGCCCGGTGAAAAGTGCGAAGTCCGGCTTTGACTGCGTGGAATCCGACCGGCTGGGTGTCGGCGCGCCGCAGCTGATGCGCACGGTGCTGGGCCGCCGGGCGAGTCCTCCAGGTCATAATGGTTCAGCGATGCAAGATCGCTCCGCCAAGCACGGCTAGATCTCTGCAAGAACGACAGGGAGCGAAACACACCAGTGAGCACAGATCCTCCGCGAGGGTTTCCCCGGCAGGATCCTTCTGGGAGCCATCGCCTCGCCGGGCGACTGAGCACGGCCCGGCGTCGGCTATTCGTTGGACGCAGCGCGGAGCTGGAACTCTTTCGTCAGGCGCTCGTGGCTGAAGATGTCCCCTTCGTGGTGCTGCACCTTTTCGGCCCGGGCGGAGTAGGCAAGACCACCCTTCTCGGCGAGTACGCTCGTCTGGCCGAAGAACACGGCCGCACTCTCTACCGCCTCGACAGTCGTGACATCGAGTCCTCACCTCATGGTTTCTTGCGGGCCTTCTCCCGGGTTGTAGGTACCAAGACGACCGAGCTGACACTGGAAGATCTGGCCGATCTGCCCCCCGCCGTTCTGTTGCTAGACACCTACGAACGTATTCAGGCTCTCGATGGCTGGATACGAGACACCTTCTTGCCCGCCATACCTGCCAGCATGCTCGTAGTGATAGCCGGACGACAACGGCCTGCCGATCCCTGGCGCACCGATCCTGCCTGGCGAGAACAGGCGCGCATCGTCTCGCTGCGAAACTTGAGGCCTGAAGAAAGCCGGGAGCTCCTCTCCCGACTGGGGGTACCGGAACGAATTCAGACTCCCATCCTCGACGCAACCTACGGTCACCCCTTAGCCCTCGTCTTGCTGGCCGATTGGTTGGCTTTGAATCCCGAGGCCTCGCCCGGCGACCTCCGCCAAACCCCCGATCTGGTGCGGGGTCTAGCGGAGCGATTCCTAAAGGATGCCCCCACCCCGTTGCACCGCCAGGCGCTAGAGATTTGCGCTCATGCAAGGGTGACAACCGAGGGGTTGCTCGCCGCCGTCCTCGGAGACGAGGTATCCCACGACCTCTTTAGCTGGCTGCAGAGCCTGTGTTTCATAGAGCAGGGATCCCACGGGTTGTTCCCTCACGATCTCGTGCGTGAGGTTATCGAGGCGGATCTTCGCTGGCGCAATCCAGAAGCCTTGCGCCGGATGCACCGGCAGATACGCCTCTACCTTGGGCATCTATACCAGCAGAGCCAGGGTGTGGAGCAACAGCGAGCCTTTTTGGACATCCTCTTCCTGCATCGGTACGCCCTTATGCGGACCCGCTACGAATTCAAGGCTGCCAGCGACGCCTACATCGAGCTCGCGAAGCCTGAGGATCGCGAGGCCATTTTGAAGATGGTCGACCGACACGAAGGACCTGAGTCGGCATCGATTGCGGCCTATTGGCTAAAGCGTCACCCCGCAGGATTCGAAGTTTTCCGCACCGTCGGGCGTGCAATCATCGGGTTCGTTGCCCATCTTCTCTTAGAGAGGGTTACGCCGAAGGACGAGCGGACCGACCCGGCAATGGGAACGTTGTGGCGTTACATCCGTTCCCGAAATCCATTGCGCTCTGGAGAGAGCGCCCTGATTACCCGCTTCTGGATGGGCGAGGATTCCTACCAGGAACCTTTCATTCACACACTGGTCGCGACGTCCGCATTCCGCCGATGGATGAATACGCCGAATCTGGCCTGGTCTTTTCCATGCATGGCCAATCCGGACTACTGGGAAGAGATGTTCGCCTACCTGAACTTTCACCGCGCTCCCGAAGCCGACTTCTCCGTGGGGGGTCGCTCCTTTGGAGTCTTCTGTCACGACTGGCGTCTCGAACCGCAGTCGGTATGGCTGGACGTTCTTGCGGATCGGGAGCTGCAAGAGGAATTCAGACCCGAAACGAAAGACCTCACCTCCGGCTCCCAATTGCTCGTACTCTCGCAACCGGAATTCGCCGATGCCGTGCGCCAAGCGCTGCGCGACTTCGCCCGGCCGGATCGGCTGAACACCAATCCCCTGATGCGCTCCCGGCTGGTGCGGGATCGCTACGGCATGCAGCCGGACGCGAAAGATTTGCAGGAACTAATCGAGGAAACCGCAAAGGCGATGGAGGACCATCCCAAAGACGCAAAGCTGTACAACGCCCTCCGCCGCACCTATCTGAGCCCCGCCCCGTCCCAAGAAAAAGCCGCCGAAGTGCTGGGTCTGCCGTTCAGCACCTACCGTTACCACCTCAAACGCGGTATCGAACGCGTGACCGAGCTTCTATGGCAACAGGAGTTGTACGGACTCAAAGACTAATCCGCCCGGGGAACCCGGGGAAAAGGCTCTCGATCCCCTCCTGATCACCGGCCGCAGTGGGCATTTGTCGTTCTCGGTTTTTGGACAAAAATTCGGCGCCTCTTGGTCTGGTTTCTTAGCACCGATCCTCCCTACTTTCACACAAAAGCCGGAGAAAAAACCGGAAAGGGAGGTCTTCTATGCAGGCCGGCGCGAACCAGACGAATGAATACCCGCTCGAACACACCCGAGAAGAACTAGACCGCCTCGTTCAACAGAGCAGCTTCATCGGCGATCTCACGGAGATGATGCTCCGCAAGGCCGGTCTCGGCCCCGGTATGCGGGTCCTCGATGTGGGCTGTGGCGCAGGCGATGTGTCCTTTCTGGCGGCCAAATTGGTCGGACCGAAGGGCGCCGTAATAGGAGTCGACAGAGCGCCGGAAGCCATAAGCTTCGCCGAACAAAGGGCGAAACAGGCCGGGTTGGAGAACGTCACTTTTGTAACCGCCGACCTTGCCGGTTTCGAGCTCGACGACGAGCCCGTCGACGCCCTTATAGGCCGGCTGGTGCTGCTGTACTTCGCCGACCCGGCCGCGGTCTTGCGCCACCTGATGGAGTTCGTCAAGCCGGGTGGCATCGTCGCCTTCCAGGAACTTTACCTGCTGCCTTCGCCGCCTCCAGAGGTCATGTCAGAGCCCATCTGCGATACCTATACGAGCGCCGGTACCCGAATCAACCAAACTTTCGCCCGCGCGGGCATCGACGGCCGGATAGCCATCCGGCTAGGTCGCATCTTCCGGGACGCCGGCCTGCCGGAGCCCCAGCTCCTCGCCATGATGCGAGTCGAGCGCGGTTCAGATTCTCCTATCTACGACTGGATCACCCAAGTCACACGCTCGATTTTTCCGCTAATGCAGGCGGTGGGGGTGGCCACGGCCGAGGAAGTAAACCTGGATACCCTCGCCGAGAGCATTCGCCGGGAAGCCGTAGAGAAAGACTGCACCTTGATGACGCCGCCGCTGATTGCCGCCTGGACTCAAAAAGCGTAGAGGGCGGCGCCAATGTCTATGGGCTACAGGAGGAAGATCATGTCCGCCTCGACCATCGCAAACGTCGAAATCAGAGAAGGTGAAGTCGTCTTCCAAGGCCTGCACTCTCCCTATCTGGAGAGCGGAGATTGGCGGCGCGACGAAGCGGTCGTCTTCGTCCACGGCAATCCTGGTTCATCCGAAGACTGGCGAGACCTTCTCGGTCTGGTGGGCAGCTTCGCCCGAGCAGTGGCCGTAGACATGCCCGGCTACGGCCGCGCTGACAAACCCAAAGATTTCGACTACACCGTAGACGGCTATGCCCGCCATCTCGACGGCCTCTTGAAACACCTCAGGGTGCGGCGGGCGCACCTGGTGCTACACGATTTCGGAGGCCCGTGGGGTCTCGAGTGGGCAGCGAGACATCCCGAGCGGCTCCTCAGTATCACCCTGATCAACATCGGCCTTATGCCCGCGTATCGGTGGCACTCTCTGGCCCGCATCTGGCGCACCCCGCTGTTGGGCGAGCTCTTCCAAGCTACGTCCACACGCTCGGGTTTTCGTCTCATGATGAATCGCATCAATCCCCGGCCTCTACCGAGAGCGATGGTCGACCGCATGTATCGCGATCTCGACCGGGGCACCAAACGGGCGGTTTTGCGGTTGTATCGCGCCACCGACAACCCCGGTCAGATGGCCGAGGCCCTGGGGCCTCTCTTCCGTCAATTGGACATACCTGCCCTGGTTATTTGGGGTGCGGCCGACCGCTTCGTCCCGGTCGGCTATGCCGAACGCCAGCGGGAATTCTTCCCCAGCGCAAGCGTGGTGATTCTGGAGCAGAGCGGCCATTGGCCCTTTGCCGACGACCCCCAGGCAGTGGCCCGGGCGCTCATTCCCTTCTTGCAAAAGCAGGTGGAAACCTGAACCCAAAGGAGAACGTCATGACCGGAAAAAACCATGCCGTAGTGGTAGGCGCAAGCATGGGCGGACTTCTGGCCGCCCGCTCTTTGGCCGACTTCTTCGAAGAAGTGACCCTGATCGAGCGCGATGCTTTCCCTCCGTTGGGAGAGCAACGCAAAGGCGTCCCGCAGGGGCGACACACCCATGCCCTGCTGCTACGCGGCAACAAGATCCTCGAAAGTTTCTTCCCCGGACTCACTGCCGATCTCGTTGCCCGGGGCGCCGTCTTGATGGATCGACCCGAGCGAGACCTGATCTGGTACGACGGCGGAGGCTACCACGCGAGCTTCAACAATGAAGATGGAAAGAGCAGTGCCCTAGGCGTCGGCCGGCCTTTGCTGGAAGGCTATGTCCGTCAGCGACTCCTCGACCTACCGAATGTAAAAGCCATCGAAAACTGTGACGCACTTGGCCTGGTCGCTTCCGAGCGTGGTGGTCGCATCCGCGGGGTGCGCATCCTGCGCAGAGCGGAGGGAAGCGCCGAGGAGGTATTGGAAGCCGATCTGGTCGTAGATGCCGGCGGCCGGTCCTCGCCCGCACGCAAATGGCTCGAGGCCATTGGATACCCCCTGCCCGAAGAAAAACAGGTCGCCATCGACATTGCATACAGTACACGGCTTTACCGCCGACGAAGAGAGCACGCCGCCGGCGCCGGGGCGATCGTGATCACCGCTACCCCGGAGCTCAAGCGGGGCGG